>OLSB01000034.1_pt1 | contig 146230 bp, 125 predicted proteins | sample 1672071 | NCBI WGS metagenome assembly OLSB01 (sample SAMEA3136642, study PRJEB25190) | human gut metagenome | biome: human gut; feature: human-associated habitat; material: faeces | place: Austria | collected 2013
AACAGATTCTAAATTCTGCTGCGTAATAAAAGTCTAACTTTTTGGGGTCACTACAATATGCTTCTGCTGGACTGCTGTTTTTTGTTGCTTTTTTTGTATTCTGTGCCGTTTGAATATCTTTTTTGCAGATATATTAAGTGAAGGAGGATTGCAGGCTGCAGCGCAATGCTTTGCTATATTGCTTGACAGCCGGTTGTTTTTTCCTAATTCATTGTTTATAAGAATTTCAAAGAAAGGATGTTGATATTAATGAGAATTGATTTTCATGAGAAGATGAACGAAAAGCTCAAAGAAGAAAAAAGCAGTAATTTAACAGATGAACTCAATGTCCCAGTTGATGAAGCTACGTTACAAAGCGGGGATGAAATCAAAGAGGAGATAGCAACGAAGGTTTGGCATATGGAAGATAAGGAACGCGTGATTGAAGAGGATATGAAGCAACCCGATAAGCTGTCGGCAAGCAAGGCGCAGACCTACGCCAATCATTTTGCGCGTGAGGAAATGGAGGCTATGGAAAAATACCTGCAAATTATGGAAACGCAGATGCGCAGCAGGTTTTTGTTTACGGATATGGACATGGATATGGTGAGACAAGCGATTTACAATCCTGTTAAGGCTATCTATTTTGACAAGAATGATGATGTGAAGCTTGAATATGTTGACATTATTATCAATGACTATGCGCAAAGGCTGAAGGCGGATGCAATGATGGGGGAGGAGATGCATTTAATTTAAACTGAAGTAAGCTGTGTAACGAAAATAACTGAGGCTAGAGTAAAATCCGGGCTTTTGCATACCGTAAGCGGTAATCAAGACTTTAATTTTAGGAAGAGGGAAAAGGAAAGCAAGGGCAAGCCGACGCGCACCTTTTTTGCCATGTCATAGGTGAGCCGGCAGGATATAATTTTAATTGTAGATTACAAGAGTGAAAAGAAGAAAGGATGCTGATAATAATGAGAATTGATTTCCACGAGAAGATGAACCGGAAACTGGAAGAGAATATCAATAAGGCTTTGGAAGAAATGTGTGTAGAATGCCATTCGATGGAGGAGTTTGCGTCAGAGGTGGATAAGGCATTTGCCAAAATGACAGCTGAAGATAGGGAAGAAATACAGACGGAAGTATGGCAGCTTCCGGAAAGAGAAGCAGTGCTCAAGGAGGATCTGAAGCATCCTGAGGAGATGTTGGATAGTAAGGCGCAGACCTACGCCGATTATTTGGCACGCGAAGAGATGGGAGAGATGGAAAACTATCTGCAGCTTTTGGAGCTGCAGGCGTGCCGCAGCTTTTTGTTCTGTAATATTGATATGGACGCGGTGCGCAAGGCAATTTACGAGCCTGTAAAGGCTGCGTATTTCGATAAGCATGAACACGTGAAGCCTGAATATGTTGACCTGATTATCAACGATTATGCGGAAAGATATGAGATGGAGGAGCTTGCGGAGGCAATGGACGACGATGATTGGGAGGATGATGAGTATTAATAAGCTAAATAAAGCGGTTATGTAAACACAAAAAAATAAAGTCCATAGAAATCCGGATATCAATATAACGAGAAACGCCGATATTGTTTTCTTCAATACACTGCATTGCTCACACACGCTATATTACAGAATGAAGAATAATATCAATAACGGCAGGGATGAAAGGAAGAATAAGGTTGTATATATCAGCAGCAATAATCTTGATTATTTCAAGGAGATGGTAAGCAAGGCGGCGCTGGGGAAAGAGGATTAGTGCTTGGGGAATGAAAATTAAATGTAACCGGCGCTTTAGCTGACAGCATAAGAGCATAACAATATATTTTTACGCAAACGAAAAGACCCGAGGTCTAGAGTAAAATCTAGGCTTCAGGTCTTTTTTTTGCATACCGCAAGCGGTAATCTGGCCGTTAACGCTGCATCGTGCCTAGGCGCGGTCATGGCAATAATGTAACAAAACCGCAAGCGGTAATCTGGCCCTTCACGGGTGATAATATGGCTAAAAATTTAATCCCCGACATCGCGTTACAAAACCGCAAGCGGTAATCCGGCCTTTCACCTGTGGCTCGCACACGGCTCACAGAGCGGGCTAAAAGCCCTACAATGGAAAATCGAAACGCTGTTTATAGCAAAAACAGCCGATTTGCTCACAACAGCGGTATTTTTCCGCCTCTGCAAAAAGCAAAATGCGCTTGGCGCAAGGCTTGCAGAGCTTTGGCAAATGATTTGCCTGTTGTGATAAATCTACTATAACATATCGAACAGCTTTTGACAAGTGCTTTTTCGGATTTATCCTGTTCTATGCGCCTTACAGAGCTTTTATCATACGTATGAAAACTTATTTGCAAACAAAAAGAGAGTTATCGCAAAATTAGCGCAACATTTGCCGGGAGTGTTTCCTAATAATTTTTTGCAGTTTCGTGCCGGGTTTTAAATTCCGTTGCAGATTTATATAGTGAAAGGGTTAGTAAACCAGACGGCAAGTCAACGCGCACCTTTTTTACCATGTCGGGTTTAACCTGACAGATTATAATTAATTTAACAGTTGAAAAACTGAAACGTCGAAAGTTTGAAAGACTAACTATAAAAAGTCAAGAGGTGGGTAAGAAAAAATTTCCGTATAGGTAGTTGTATTTTATGCAACACAAATAAACCTACCTAAGTAGGTTTAAAGTTAAATTTTCTACTGTACTTCGTAAGGTACATCTTTCTTTAGAATAGCATAAATAGTATGGCAAAGCTTCCTAGCAACAGCATTTGTTGCCACAAGATGGTGCTTCCCTTCGTTGCGTTTTTTCTCATAATAAGCGTGAAAAACAGGATCGCAAAATTCAGCTCGCTGAGCAGCCATATATAGTGCTTTTCTCAAATATGGAGAACCACGCTTGCTAAGTTTACCGGAAGAAGCTTCATATTCACCGGATTGAGATACTGAAGCGTCCAAACCAGCATAAGCGACAAGTTTAGACGGATTGTCAAAACGCTCAATATCACCAATCTCACCCAAGATTACTGCTCCAATAACACTTCCTACACCAGGGATAGTTTTAATATTTGTACCTAACTTAGACATAAGCTGATCTATTTCCAGCTCTACTGAAGCGATTTGTTCTTCAATAAAACAAATCTGCTCAATAATTAATTTTAACTGGAATGCAAAGCTATCCTTGCAGAAAGATATGCCAAAAGAACGACTAGCTTTGTCAGAAAGTGTTGAAATGGTTTTAGAAGCTTTTTTCTTTTGGGTTATATTGGACAATACTTCTTCTATTTTTGTAGCAGACAGATTTTCGTAATCAGACGGAAGAGATAATGACTTCAAAAGTTCTTTAGATGTTTGCCCAAACACATTAGAAAATACAGAAGCATATTCAGGGAATATTTGGTCTAATACAGCAATAGCTTTTCGTTTCAGGTCAGATACCGAGTTTACTAAATAAACTCTAAAACGTGAGAGGTTACGTAAAGAGAGGATATCTTCATCAGCTAAAGATGTTTCAAGAAAATTTCCGTATCTTATTAAGTCAGCGATAAGAACAGAATCAATGACATCAGTTTTTCTCTTACGGATTTCGATACCTTTACGCCAGCCGTCGGTTTGAATAGGATTGAGAACATGAACGATGAACTTATGCTCAGCAAGAAAAGAGTAAAGAGAAAGCCAATAATGCCCGGTAGCCTCCATTCCTATTTCAAGAGAATCTTTGTATGGTTCCAGTTTAACTAAAAGTGCTTCAGCAGCATCTAGGGTATTAGCGAAAGAATAGGCTTTGAATATGATTTTAGCTTTTTCATCGAGCAAAGAAGCGACATGGGTATTTTTACCAATATCAATACCTAAGAAAAACATAAATATCACCACTAAAAATTATTTTAGATAGAATCCACTGTACTGATAAACGTTACCACCTTATGCTAAATACGAAGTACTCTAAAAGAGCCGACATCTAACTCATTCGTAAACTGTTTATCAGACAGAGGCATCCGTCTTTCAAGTACGAAGTCGTAGCCTCAAGGAAGGAACGATGACACTCTATCTAATACAGTTATTATACAGGAATATCCTGTATAATCATACAGTCAATAAGGGTTATAGGTTACCTTTATCAACCTAAATACATTATATAAGGAAGTAGATAACATGGCAATTTCTAAATACTATATTACAGGTGCAGAATTAAATGAATTTAAGCTTTTAGTCGCTGAATGCAAGGAGCGCGGCTTCACAATGAGCTATCAGGTTTCCAGATATATAGTGAATAACAGATTGGGTTATAAATACAGACATATTGCAGGTGATCTTCACTTAAGAAACTCCCATGACCAATGGATATATAAGGGTGGTATTGCTCCCAAGTACTACAGAATGCTCTGCATTGAATTGGGACTTGCCAATAAACACAGTGACGCTGAGGTAGAAAAGTTCCGCTCTTATGCGGAGATGGGGCTGTTTGATTGGAATGCAGCATAAGGAGGAGTTTGATAATGAAACCGGAAGAAATTATCTATTACAATGAACTTACTGGACTGGTAGAACCGTTTACACAAAAGAACATTGATGACAACGATGCAATCAGGTTAGGCAGTGAAGATTTTTGTGATTATATAGTATATCCTGAGGAGTTGATGGATCTTCTTGTTGAAGAATACGAGGTGTTTTCCCGTACTCCCGACCCGAACGTCAATATTAAATTTGAGCTTACACATGTACGCAATTATATAGCTATTAATTTTGGTGTGCAGACGACGGAGATGCGAGCCTTTGACAGAAATGCCTGTAAGCATTATGCTACGCTTGTCTTTGAAAAGAAGGACGTTGATATGAAGGGCATTAAAGGCAAGGCCTTGGCCAAGATTTGCAATGTGCGTGGTTATAGTACTCTTTATGTTTATACACTGCTTGCTTTCGCGAGATTCTTCTTCTACGAAGAGAATTGGGACAGATACGCAAAGTAATCTGTTGGAAACAGTAGCTGCAGAGAAAGCAAAAAGACCTGGCGTCCGGAGTAAAATCCGGGCTTCAGGTCTTTTTTGCATACCGCAAGCGGTGGCTGAGCATCAACAGAAAGAGTTCGCGGCGCGAACTGTTAGGAGTATAATAGTCAACAAAACGCAAGCAGTTGGCAGGTTGTCACGAGGTGTTTGTCATAATACGTAGAAAAGGCTTCAAGAGGGAATTTCAATAATATAATAAATCTTCACATTATTCTTGACACTGTTAGAATTATCTGATAATATAAACCCATAAGATTTTGTACGCCGGCCTGGAGTAGGCCGCTGCAGCGTCATTGAGAACGCCTTATGTATTATTTAGTAGTACATGAGGCGTTTTTTTGAAGACTAACTATAAAAAGTCAAGGTGGTAAAGATAAAAAACTTAAACCAAATAGATACATTGAATTTTTATTAGGTTAGTTGAAAAAACGCATGACAAATAAAGCATCGTTTACGGTGCTTTCAAAGACAGTATCAAATTAAGTAAAGTCAAGAAGCTTTCAGAAAAGCCTGCTTTGTTTTCTCAATGTGGAAGATCACCCTAACCAATTTCTTTACGGCATGAGATATAGCAACATAGTAATGCTTACCTTCAGCACGTTTTTTCGCTAAGTAATCTGCAAAAGTTTTGTCCCAATGGCATACAAGTTTCGCAGCATGAAACAATGCGTAACGCAAATAGCGTGAACCACGTTTTTCCATATGAGCATAGCAGTTATCAAGTTTACCGGATTGGTAGATAGAGGGAGAAAAGCCTGCATAAGCTAAAATCTTATCTGGAGAAGAAAAGCGGCTGAAATCGCCAATTTCCGAGATAATCATAGCTCCCATATTACGTCCGATTCCAGGTATTGTAGTGATAGGAGAAGCAATCTTATCCATCATTTTAGAAATCTCTGCTTCTATTTCATCAATATCAATAGTCAGTGCGCAAATAAGCTTAATAGTATGCTTTAGCTCAAGAGATTTAGCTGGCATATTAGAGCCGACAGAATTTTTGGCAGCATCTCTAATCTTAATAGCAGTTTCACGGTCATAGTGACCTTTTGAAGCTTTGGAGAGTAGATTAGTAAGCCTTGTCAGATGTACAGAAGCTATAGCTGATGCGCTAGGAAATTCTTCCAGCAATTGGTAAATAGAGGTCATATGAAGAGTTGGAACGAGTTTTTCAAGTTCCGGGAAAAGGATTTGTGCTAAGCGGGAAAAAGATGTTTTAAGCTTAGCGCGTTCTTCAACTTTAGAAAACCTGTAACGGGTTAGTGACTTTAAATCTTCGTTATGGTAAGATATATCCGAGTAGGATTTTAAGCTTACATCGGACAATAACATCATAGCAATGGTTTTAGAATCAATCTTATCCGTTTTCGTCTTTCTAAGGCTAAGACTTTTTCTGTAAAGATTTGTGTGGAGTGGGTTAAGAATAAAGGTGGCTAGACCTTTGTTCAACAAGAACCCAATGATGTTATAGCTGTAATGACCGGTAGCTTCAAGTCCTACTTTTATATTGTCAGAAGAAGAGACAGATTGGATTTTTTCGTAAAGAAAATTGAAACCTTCTTTGTTGTTGAGAATAGTAAAAGGTTTGGCAAGAACTTCACCTTCGGAGTTCATAATGAAGCAGTCGTGCTTGTCTTTAGCAACGTCAATACCAACTAAAATAGTCAATTGAAAACACCTCTTGAATAAATATTTGATACTGTTTTAGAACCACGGGTACTCCTTGCAATTGTAGCCTCGTTCTACATAAACCGTCATACGGTATCTAACTGATTAACAAATTAACAAAGAGACTGTGGTTAGAGCCTTCAAAAAACCATCTAGTGGTAGGAGTTGAAAACTAATCCACAGTATCTAAAACAATATAGCTTAAATTTTTATTAAAAACAACCTAAGCTATGACTATATTATACGAGGGAGTTGAAGTAATGGCAGAAACAAAATTAAGTGAACCGCAAAAAATCATAGCAGATATAACCTTAATGAATAATTGTTTTATGAATAAGGTGTTTGCCAATGATGTTGCAAGCACACAGCTTTTGTTGCGTATTATCTTGAATAATGATAAAATTAACGTAAAGACAGTTAATACGCAACAGTTTATCCAAAATCTATACGGTCATTCGGCACAGCTGGACATCTTGGCAACAGACGAAAACGGCAGACGTTTCAATGTTGAAATTCAGCGAGATGATGAAGGCGCACCGGTTAAAAGAGCGCGTTATTACAGCAGCGTTCTTGACGTGCATTTTTTGGATTCGGGAGAGAAATACGATAGGCTGAATGATGTATATGTAATTTTTATTACGGAGCATGATGTTTTGCACCGCAACTATCCTATCTACAATGTGGAACGAGTGATTAAGGAAGATGGCACAGCTTTTGCCGATGGCTCAAAAATAGTCTATGTGAATGCGTCCTGTAGGAGCAATACACCGCTTGGGCGTCTGATGCAGGATTTTAATTGTGCCAATCCTGATAAAATGCATTATAAAGAGCTGGCAGACAGAGTCAGCTTTTTCAAAAAGACAAAGGAAGGAGAAAAGACCATGACTGATATCATTGAACTTTATGCAGCAAAAAGAGCGAAGGAAGCAGCGAAGGTAGCAGCAGAAAAAGCTGCGAAAAAAGCTGAAAAGAAGGGTATGCATGCCAGCAGATTGGAATTTGCAAAAGATCTTTTAGCTGAAGGAGAAAGCATCGAAAGAACTGTGCGTCTTTCCAAACTTTCGGAAGCAGAGGTGCGTGAGTTGGCGTCTAAGCTGACAGCATAATAGCACATTAACACCAAAAGGCGTTCTGCCCAACTGTGGTAGAACGCCTTATTTTTTATCTGTAACAATATATTTTTACGCAAACGAAAAGACCTGAGGTCTGGAGTAAATCCGGACTTCAGGTCTTTTTTGTACAAAACCGCAAGCTGTAATCAGGTCTTTAATTTAGGCAGTAATGAAAAACAAAAACGTTAAAAGAGCCTCTCCTTGGGGAGAGGTGCCGAGCTTGTCGAGGCGGAGTGGGAGATGACCAATATAAGGCTAACGTAAGAGTGGAAACAGCAGTCCCCTCTCAGTCGCCCTAACGGGCGCCAGCTCTCCCCTAGGAGAGCCTTTCTCAGCATATACCGCAAGCGGTAATCTGGCCTTTCACGAGCTTAAATATCAGCGTGATACGGCAGAGGTCGAGCCAATGTAACAAAACCGCAAGCGGTAATCTGGCCTTTCACAATGAGGTATATGTACCAGGTGTCTATCTTGTAGATGGTAACAAAACCGCAAGCGGTAATCTGGCCTTTCACCTTGTTAACAAAACCCCGCACGTACTGAATCTGGTAACAGTAACAAAACCGCAAGCGGTAATCTGGCCTTTCACTCAACGTTATAAAGACGGAATCATTAATTACATTAGCGAAGGTAACAAAACCGCAAGCGGTAATCTGGCCTTTCACATCGTGGCAAGAACCGATAATGACGTCAAAAAGTTTAAGATGGGTAACAAAACCGCAAGCGGTAATCTGGCCTTTCACTCAAAGCATCTGACGAATACGTACAAGCTAAGGCTAATCGTAACAAAACCGCAAGCGGTAATCTGGCCTTTCACTCTTTCTTGGATCTTTCTACAAGTTCGATATCTAAAGGGTAACAAAACCGCAAGCGGTAATCTGGCCTTTCACTATTGAGGGTTCTTTGGTTACATTGTCTTTGGTTAAAGTAACAAAACCGCAAGCGGTAATCTGGCCTTTCACGTTTTTGGAAACTGCTAAATACTTATCTCAATACACCACGTAACAAAACCGCAAGCGGTAATCTGGCCTTTCACGAGAGAATTTAAGATTTTTGTTTTTCATCAATAATCGTAACAAAACCGCAAGCGGTAATCTGGCCTTTCACTAGCCATATCAGAGAAACCATTTACTTTACTAGCTAAGTAACAAAACCGCAAGCGGTAATCTGGCCTTTCACTTGTGTAGATGCTGATAGCATGTTTACTAGATGCCCGGTAACAAAACCGCAAGCGGTAATCTGGCCTTTCACCCTGTGGCTCGCACACGGCTCACGGAGCGGGCTAAAAGCCCTACAATGGAAAATCGAAACGCTGTTTATAGCAAAAACAGCCGATTTGCTCACAACAGCGGTATTTTTCCGCCTCTGCAAAAAGCAAAATGCGCTTGGCGCAAGGCTTGCAGAGCTTTGGCAAATGATTTGCCTGTTGTGATAAATCTACTATAACACATCGAACAGTTTTTGACAAGTGCTTTTCCAAATTTATCCAATTCTATGCGCCTTACAGGGCTTTTGTTAACCATATAAAAACATATTTGCAAACAAAAAGAAAGTTGTCACAAAATTAGCGCAACATTTGCCTAGGGTGTTTCCTAAAGAATTTTTATAAAAAAATACCTTTTCGTGCCGGATTTTGCATTTCGTTGCAGATTTATAAAGTGAAGGGAGAAAGCGGACCGGAAACGGCCGTGATATGGCGCTTAAAGCAAAGCTGCCAAGAATACTATTTAATGAAAGAAACGTACAAACATCAAAAAACGGAAGGAAGCTGATAACATGATTTCTATTACTGACTACATTAACATGAAGGGTAAAAAGTTTAGAGAAAAACTGGCATCAGGTTATACTATGTGCGAATGCGACACCCTGCGCTTTAATGAAGGCAACCTGCCTGATTACAGATATTATATTGTGCAGGATTTGTATGCCATGCGTTATGACCTTGCCTATGCTCACGAGTACAAAAGAATGTATACCAGACTGCTGCAGCGCATGTCTCCAGGTTCGGAACTGGAGGTAACATCTCTTGGCTGCGGCAATATGGTTGATTACTGGTCCTTGAAGCGTGTTCTGCCGGCAAACTGCCGTGTAAGCTATCATGGCGTAGATGCTATTGACTGGAATGATAAATTTGCTGCCTGCAAAGGTGACAAAATTGATTTTTCGCTTCAGTACATTTCCGATTATCTCTATGATTGCGACGAGCTCGAATCCGATGTATATGTTTTCCCTAAGTCCATCAGCGAGATTGACGATGCCGAGCTGGAGGCTATCTGCCGCATTATCTCCGAAAAGGGCTTTGCCAAGGACGAGGTACACTTCCTGTTCTCTATGCGTGCCAACCAATATTCACTTGATTGCGATATGGCCAAGACCGATAAGATTTGTGCTGCAATCAGGGATGCCGGCATGATGCCTGACGGTAAAAGCGGAAGCTTGTATAAAGGCTTGGATAAGATGATTTATAACTGCGATAGAGATTTTAATATTGACGCGCTGCAAAGCACCTATGATATGCTTAACAAATTGCCCTACATGTGCGACAATTATCTTAACGGCTGCCGTTCCTGCGACCTGTGTGCAGAAAACCGCAATCAGCCGATGCTGAAGACTAAATACATTAGATACCAAATCTTTACGTTCAGAAAGGTGGCTTAATGCCGATGATTATAAGTGCAAGTAGAAGAACCGATATACCGACATATTATTCCGACTGGTTTATGCAACGCATCAAGGAAGGCTACGTGCTGGCGCGCAATCCGATGAACGCGCATCAGGTGAGCCGCATCAGCCTTAATCCGGAGGTGGTGGACGGCATTGTCTTCTGGACGAAGAACCCGCTGCCGATGCTTGATAAGCTGCCGCTGCTTAAGGATTACATGTATTACTTTCAGTTTACGCTCAACGGCTATGAGCAGGATGTGGAGGCAGGCGTGCCTCCAAAGGACAAGTTCATCGTGCCCGGCTTTCAGCGTCTGAGCGACATGCTGGGGCCGGAGCGCGTTATCTGGCGCTATGATCCGATTTTGCTCAACAATAAATATACCTTTAATTATCATGTGCAGCGCTTTGCGGAGCTGGCTAAGCAGCTGGCGCCGTATACGAAGCAGTGCACTATCAGCTTTTTGGATATGTATGCTAAAACCGAACGCAACATGCAGGGGCTGGCAATGCAGCCGTGGAGCCTGGAGCAGATGGACGCTATGGCGAAGGCGCTGGCAGAAATCGCGCACAGCTACGGCCTGGAGCTGGCAACCTGCGCCGAGGGCATCGAGCTGGATAAATATGGCATTAAGCATGCGCACTGCATCGACGGCGGCCTGTTTGAAAAGCTGCTCGGCTGTCCGCTGAAGGTTGGCAAGGACAAGAACCAGCGCCAAGAATGCGGTTGCGTGGCAAGCGTCGATATCGGTGCCTACAATACCTGTCGCAACGGCTGCCGCTATTGCTATGCCAACTTCAATAATGCGATGGTGCAGAAAAACAGGCAGCAGCATCATCCCGGTTCGGCTTTGCTTTTGGGCGAAGTGGGTGAGGAGGACAGAATTACCGAGCGTAAAATGCAATCCTGTCTGGAAAGACAGCAGGGCCTGTTCGCCTAACACCCCCTTCTCCTGAAAAACTGTAATATGCGTTACAATTTTAAGTGAATTTAAAAAATTATGAGAAATTTTTCACAAAAAGCAGGATAAATAGGTAATATCAGCGAAATACTAGTCATAACAAATGCCTGATAAAGGGGGATTTATCATGAAAGAGTACACTGGAGATAAGATTAGAAATGTGGCCATTGTGGGTCATGGTGGAGCAGGAACCACGTCCGTTACCGAAGCCCTGCTGTATCGCAGCGGAGCAATCAGCAGAATGTGCAAGGTTGAAGACGGTGCTACCACCACTGACTATGAACCCGAGGAAATCAAACGTAAGGTCTCCGTTAACGCCACTTTGGCACCTGTTGAATGGCGTGATACCAAGATTAACTTCATCGATACTCCCGGCTTTGCTGACTTCGTTGCCGAGGTTAAAGGAGCTTTTAGAGCAGTAGACAGTGCGTTGATCGTGGTTTGCGCAACCAGCGGTGTACAGGTTGGTACCGAACAATGCTGGAAGCTGGCTGAAGAAGCCGGTTTGCCGCGTATCATTTTTGTCAACAAGATGGATCGTGAGAACGCTGATTTTGATAGCATTTTGGATAACCTGCGTGGTAAGTTCGGTAAGCATGTACTGCCGTTACAGCTGCCTTTGGGCAAGGAGGAAAACTTCCAGGGTATTATAGACCTTTACAAAATGAAGGCCTATCGTACCAACGGTAATGGCTCCGATGAAATAGAGATTCCGGATGAGTATAAAGAGGCTGCTGCTGCTGCCCACGAAAAGATGGTAGAGGCTGCGGTTGAAGCAGATGACGATTGCATGATGCGTTATTTGGAAGGAGAAGAGATTAGCGACGAGGAAATTATGAAATGTCTGATTAAGGGCATTCGTCAGGCTATCATCTATCCTATGCTTTGCGGCAGTGCCTACAAGAACATTGGTCTTGGTCGGTTGATGAACGCTATCATCGACTTTACCTATCCGGCAATTTTGAACGACTATATCGTTATGGATAAAGAAACCGGCGAAGAAGAAGTGCGTGACGCCAATGCTCCGATGGCAGCGTTGGTATTTAAGACAACTTCCGACCCCTTTGTTGGCCGTCTAAGTTATTTCCGTGTATTCTCAGGCTCAATTAAAGCAGATAGCGTAGTTTATAACTCCCGCCGTGAAGAAGAAGAGCGTATTGCTAACATCTTCACAATGCGTGGTAAGGCTCAGATTCCTATGAAGCAGGTTCCTGCCGGTGATATCGGTGTAGTTGCCAAGCTGCAATATACCTCTACCGGTGACACCCTCTGCGACAAGAATTCTGAGGTTGAATTCCCGCCCATTAATTTCCCGCTGCCGATGTACACCAGAGCAATTTACCCGAAGAAAAAGGGTGATGAGGACAAGATCATGTCCGCTCTGAATCGTCTGATGGATGAAGACCCGACGATTATCGTTACCAAGAACCCTGTTACCAAGGAAACCTTAATCAGCGGTATGGGCGACCAGCACATTGATATAATCATGGAGCGTATGCAGCGTAAATTTGGTGTTGAGGCTGTTCTCAAAGCACCGATTATCGAATATCGCGAAACTATTCGTGGCTCTGCCGAAGTAGAAGGCAAGCACAAGAAACAGTCCGGCGGTCATGGCCAGTATGGTCACGTAGTTATTAAAATGGAACCCCTGCCGCCCGGAGGTGGATTTGAGTTTGTAGATAAGATTTTCGGTGGCGCAGTACCTCGCCAATATATCCCTGCTGTTGAAAAGGGTATGCGCGAAGCTATGGAAAAGGGTATCCTTGCAGGCTATCCGGTTGTAGATATGCGTATCACCCTGCTTGATGGTTCGTATCATACTGTCGATTCCTCTGAAATGGCATTTAAAACTGCTTCCAATATCGCCTTCAAGAAGGCCATGGAACAATGCAAGCCGGTGTTGCTTGAGCCTATTTACAGCTTAAACGTAACCTGTGCCGATTCTATGATGGGCGATGTTATCGGCGATTTGAACTCTAAACGCGGTCGCATTCTCGGTATGCAGAGCGTAGAAGACGGCTTGAGCGTAGTTAATGCTCAGGTACCCTATGCAGAGATTTCGGAATATGCTGTAGACCTCCGCGCAATTACCCAAGGTCAGGGAACCTTCGAAATGAAATTCGACCATTACGAAGACGTTCCGCCTAAGATGGCAGAAAAAATTATCGCTGAACATAAGGAAGCATAATCAAACCTGCGACAACTGAATAAAGCGTTTATGGGCCTGCCGCCTGACGTGAGTCAGCCGGCAGGTTTGCTTTGGGTAGAAAAACATTTGGGGGAAGCTTCGTGACAGTTCAGTTTGATTTCAGTATGCTTTGCGACAATAATACTGCAGCCGCTGCTATTGACTAAGCGGAATAAATATGCTAAAATCTACAGTTGAGTACGAAAGATGATCGCGGCTGGCTTTAAGTCAGATGAGGAAAGTCCGAGCTCCACAGGGCAGGATGCCGGATAACGTCCGGCGAGGGTGACCTCAGGGATAGTGCCACAGAAATGTGTACCGCCTGCATTTGCAGGTAAGGGTGGAACGGTGCGGTAAGAGCGCACCAGCGGTCTGGTAACAGGCTGGCTAGGTAAACCCCATCCGGAGCAAGACCAAATAGGGGAGGGATGAAGCTGCCCGCTGAGCCTTCCGGGTTGTGTCGCTTGAGCTTGCAGGTAACTGTAAGACTAGATAAATGATCATCACCGCTTCGCGGAACAGAACTCGGCTTATTGAGTACTCATACCTTGCAAAACGGCTGCCTGATGGCAGCCTTTTTTGTCTGATTTTATATGAGCAGATTTTTTGGCAGAAGAATAAGTGGTGTAATATAATGAAGAAAAAAGTTTCTTTGGTAGTGCCGGTATTTAATGAAGAAGATAACCTGCACGAATTTCACAAGCATGCTACCGCTGTTATGCAGCAGGAAGCCTATGATTACAATATTATCTTTGTTGACGACGGTTCGCGTGACAGCAGCGCGCTGATTCTGGCAGAGCTGGCGGCGCAGGACGAGCATGTGGAGGCCTATCTTTTGAGCCGTAACTACGGTCACCAGATGGCGCTTACCTGTGGACTTGATCATGCCGACGGTGATGCGGTTATTACGATGGATGGCGATTTGCAGCATCCGCCTGAGCTGATTCCCGAGCTTTTGCGCCTTTGGGAAGCAGGCAACGAGATTGTGCAGACCAAGCGCATGGCTACGGAGGATGCGGGCTTCTTCAAGAACCTGACATCCGCAGCCTACTATAAGCTTATCAACACCTTATCTAAAGTAGAAATTACTCCCGGCGGCAGTGATTTCCGTCTGATGGACAGAATTGCGGTTGATGCCTTCAAGCTGTACCGCGAGCGTGCGCGTTTTATACGCGGTCTGGTAAATACACTCGGCTTTCACGTTACTGTGGTGGAATTTGTAGCACCGCCACGCTTTGCGGGACGTTCCAAGTTCAACCTGCACAAGATGCTGCACTTTGCGCTGGACGGTATTACAGCCTTTTCCAACCTGCCTTTGCGCTGGGCTTTTTACATCGGTATTGTTTTCGGTATGTGCAGTATTCTGCTTTTGGGCCATGTTTTTTATGTGAAATTTGTGACCAACGATGCCGTTCCGGGGTGGGCAACTACTACAGTCAGTGTTTTGTTTCTTGGAGGAATTCAGCTTGTAGGGATAGGTATCCTGGGCGAATATATTGGGCGTATCTTTGAAGAAATCAAGCATAGACCACTATATTTAGTGGCGCGCCATCTGCAGAACTGTAACAAAATAAACGAAAATAAAGCAAAATAAGCGCATTAATATTATAACAAATTAGCATTTTACAGAAACGGTATTTTGTGGTATAATAAGTATGTCTTAAAAAAGAAGAAAGGATGTAGGTGCCAGTGGTCAAACGCAAAGTATTAGTTTTCTGTATGACAGTTTTGTTTAGTTTAAGCTGTGCTGTAACAGCTTTGGCTTCCTTCCAACGCGGAGACGATGGGCAGGAAGTAGTGGCGATTCAAAAGAGATTGCTAGAATTAAGTTATTCTATTAATAATATAGATGGTGATTTCGGTCCCGAAACTGAAAGAGCTGTTAAAAACTTCCAAGCTGATAAAGGATTAGAGGTTGATGGTATTGTAGGGTCAGATACTTATAGAGCGCTGATGAACAGGGAGATGCCTCCTAATCGTAGCAATTCCGTTGTACGCAACGTACTTCGTTCTGCTTACAGTGTCATCGGTACTCCATATGTATTTGGTGGAACTACTCCTTATGGTTTTGACTGCTCTGGCTTTACCCAGTATGCATTTGCCAGAGCCGGTATATATCTGCCGCGTATGGCTGACAGCCAGTTCTACTCCGGCCGTCAGATTTCCATGAGCCAGCTTCGTCCCGGCGATTTGATTTTCTTTACCACATATGAACCGGGTGCTTCTCATGTTGGTATTTATGTTGGTGACGGCAACTTCATTCATGCAGGCACCAGCACCGGCGTAACTGTTTCTTCCGCATTTACCGGCTATTGGGGCGCACGTTATTACGGCGCTTGCCGTGTTCTCTAAGAGTTTCAAGCAGATAGGCTTCGGCTTATCTGCTTTTTCTTATGCAAAGTATTGGAAATTTTATTTATTTATGATATAATGAAACAGGTTATTGGTGTGGGTGATTCATTCTTAATTGACAAGATGGTTAACTCCTGACGGTCCCGCCGCTGTGAAGGCCTTGTGTCTAAGTCAGCAGTCAGCCCATGCTTTATTCTGAATCCACGGGTGATGGAGGCAGTTGAGTTTGCTAATTGCATGGAATAATTGTCATTAGTTAATTCTGTCTTTATGGCTTTTGTCGGATTCGGCAGAAGTCTTTTTTTATTATTGATAATCCCTATCAGATGGGAAAATTAATTGTGAAGGAGCTGCACTTTGGAAGAATATCAGTTTTCGCAAGGAAAGGTTTTGCGTTGCGGTTATACTACCGGCAGCTGTGCAACGGCCGCATCCAAGGCAGCAGTAATCATGCTGCTGACAGGCGAGCGCGTTGAAACTGTGCGCATTGACACTCCCAAGGGCATCGTACTTGATCTCGAGCCTTTGGATGTAGAGATGACTCCGGATTACGTCAGCTGCGCAATCCGCAAGGATTCCGGTGACGATCCTGATGATACTAACGGTGTACTGGTTTATGCCAAAGCCGAAAGGACTGATGGCAGCGGTATTGAGCTGGATGGCGGCGTAGGCGTAGGCAGGGTGACTAAGCCAGGTCTGGCATGTGCTGTCGGCGGACCGGCAATTAATCCCACGCCGCGCAGAATGATTACGCAGGAGGTTGGCAAGGCTATGGAGACTGCCGGTTATAACGGCGGCATGAAGCTGACGATTTCTATTCCCGCAGGTGTAGAAATTGCCAAGAAAACCTTCAACCCCCGTCTTGGTATTATCGGCGGTCTGTCGGTTTTAGGAACCAGTGGCATTGTTGAGCCGATGAGTGAAAAGGCACTGATTGAAACGATGTATGTGGAAATCAGAGCGCAGAAGGCACGCGGCAATAAAAATCTGTTGGTGTTCTTCGGTAACTACGGCGAGGATTTTACCCGCGATGAAATGAAGCTTGACCTTGAAGGTCATGTTACCTGCAGTAACTTTGTGGGTGAGCTTTTGGATTATGCTGTTTACTGCGGCTTTGAAACCTTGCTGCTTATCGGCCATTCCGGTAAGCTGGTGAAGGTGGCGCAGGGCGTAATGAATACACATTCCAAGTACGCGGACTGCCGCACGGAGCTGTTTGCTCTGGAGGCGATGTTCCACGGAGCTTCGGTGGAGGTAGGACGTGAGATTTACGGCTGCCTTACTACCGATGAGGTGACTAAGGTTCTGAAACGGGAGCAAATTTTTGAGCCTGTAATGGACAAGGTTACGGAAAAAATTGATTTTTACATGCAGCATAGAGTGCATGGCAAAATAAAAACGGCTGCTTTGATGTTTTCCAATGTTTATGGCATTTTGGGCAAGACCAAGTACGCAGACGAATTAATCCAGCTACATAAGCAAAAAGGAGTATGAGAGAATGAGAGGCAAACTTTATAGTGTTGGTATCGGTCCCGGAGACCCGGAATTAATGACCCTGAAGGCTGTACGCCTGTTGAAGGAATGTGACGTTGTTGCATTGCCTAAGGGAGATACCGACGTAATGACGGCTAAGGAAATCGTTAATCACGTAGTAGATCTTGATGCAAAACCCCAGCTGATTGTTTATATGCCTATGACTAAGGATATGGCAGCAATGGACAAAGCACACCGCGAGGGTGCCGATGCTATTGAAAAGCTGCTTGATGAAGGCAAAAACGTTGTATTCATCACTCTTGGCTGTCCTACCGTATATGCAACCTGCATTTACGTTCATAAGCTGGTGCTGAAGGATGGCTATGATGCAGAGCTGGTTGCGGGCGTAACCTCTATCTGCGCTGTTGCAGCTAAGCTGAACACTTCCCTGTGCGAAAGAGCGGAACCGCTGATTGTTCTGCCCGGCAGCTACAAACAGTCCGCAGCATTCCTAGATGGCCCTGGCAACAAGGTGCTGATGAAATCTGCAAGCGAAATCGGCCGTGTAGTTGACGAGCTGCGCGAGCGTAAGCTCATTAAAAATTCCGGTATGGTTGAAAGATGCGGCCTGCCGGGTGAAAAAATCTATCGTAACCTTGAAGAAGTAGATCCTAAGAGCAGCTATTTCTCTGTAATATTGGTTAAAGAAAAGGAGTTTGATGAATAATGATCTATTTTATTGGTGCTGGTCCCGGTGCAGCTGATTTAATTACTGTAAAAGGTAAAGAGCTTTTGGAAAAGGCTGACCTGGTTATTTACGCAGGCTCCCTTGTTAACCCGGAATTGCTGAAATACTGCAAACCGGAATGTACTATTATGAACAGCGCAACCATGACCTTGGAAGAGGTTATTGCTGCTATGGTTCCCGCAGCTCAGGCAGGCCAGCTGGTTGTACGCCTGCACACCGGTGACCCCAGCATTTACGGTGCACATCGCGAGCAGATTGACCTGCTGCGCAGCTACAACCTTGACTACGAGGTTGTTCCCGGCGTAAGCTCCTTCTGCGCTGCTGCTGCTTGCCTGAAGGCTGAATACACTCTGCCGAACGTAAGCCAATCCGTTATTATCACCCGTATGGAAGGCCGTACTCCGGTTCCGAGCCATCAGAAGATTGCTGATTATGCTGCCCACAAGGCAACTATGGTTATTTTCCTGAGCAGCGGCATGCTGGAAAAACTGCAGACCGAGCTCGTAAGAGGCGGTTACAGAAACGATACTCCGGCTGCTATTGTTTACAAAGCATCCTGGCCGGATGAAATGGTTATCCGCTGCACCGTTGGTACCCTGGCAGAAAACGCTGCTAAATACGGTATCAACAAAACTGCGCTGATTACTGTCGGCGGCTTCCTGGGCAATGCTTATGACCGCAGCGAGCTGTACAACCCGACCTTCGCTCACGGCTTCCGTGAAGCAGACCCGACTAAACTGGACGTTAAGCCCGAGGTTAAATAAGCTATGCGCGCGGCTATATTTTCCTTTTCAGCGCGTGGCGCGGAGCTGAGCAAAAAAGTTGCCGAATATCTGCACAGCATCGGTTATGAAACGGAGCTGCAGACTGTAGCGAAATATGCGGAGCAGACGGGCATTGCCCCGATGCTGCCGGACCATAACGGTGCCTGCGCAGCTGTTTTCAACAAATGTCAGGCGTTGGTTTACGTCGGCGCTGTTGGTATTGCGGTGCGTACTATCGCGCCCTTTATCAAAAGCAAGCTGACGGACCCTGCGGTTATTTCGGTAGACGAACGCGGCAGCTTTGTTATTCCTCTGCTTGCAGGTCACATCGGCGGAGCCAATGAGCTTTCGCGTTGTCTGGCGGCAGCGCTGGGCGCAACTGCCTGCGTAACTACGGCGACAGATGTCAACGGCCTTTTCGCTGTTGACGAATGGGCGGCCCGCAACCGCATGGTGCTGTGCTCTTTGACAGCAGCCAAGGATTTTGCCGCAGCACTGGTGGGTGATGAAAAGGTAGGCCTGTATTATGATAAGGAATTTCAGCTTACAGGTTCTCTGCCCAAGCTGGTAGTTGAGGACAGCAGCCTGCCTGTCGGCATGGCTGTTACGCTGCAAAAGCATTTGCAGCCGTTTGCTACTACGGTGCGCCTGCTTCCCAAGATTGTGCATCTGGGAATCGGCTGCCGTCGCAATACGCCTTTGGAAAATATTGAAGCTCTGGTACTGCCGGAGCTGGAAAAGCTGCAGCTGGACAAGCGTTCCGTTGTGGCAATCGCTAGCGTAGATTTGAAAAAAGACGAGCAGGGTTTACTGGCCTTTGCCAAAAAATATAACTTTGCTGCTAATTTCTATTCAGCCGATGAATTGAACAGCGTAGCAGGCGATTTCACGCCGTCGGCCTTTGTGCAGAGCGTAGTTGGTGTAAGCAACGTATGCGAGCGCAGTGCTGTGAAAGACAGCAAGGGCGGCAGGCTACTGCTGCGCAAGACAAGTCTGAATGGTGTGACTCTGGCTGTTGCAGCCGAAAACCTGGTCCTGGATTTTGCCAGAACTGGATTGAAGACTGATTAAGGAGACGAGATAATGGGTAAATTATTTGTTGTGGGCCTTGGCCCCGGCGGCGTAGAGCAAATGACCAAAAGAGCTTACGACGCACTGAAGTCCTGCGATGTTATTGCAGGCTACAATGTATATGTTAACCTGATTAAGGAAGATTTCAAGGAGAAGGAATTTCTCTCCAACGGCATGCGTAAAGAGGTTGACCGCTGCAAGCTGGCTCTGGACGAAGCTCTGAAGGGCAAAACCGTTGCTATGATTTCCAGCGGCGACGCAGGCGTTTACGGCATGGCAGGCATTATGTGCCAGGTTGCCAAGGATCATCCCGAAATTGAAATCGAGGTTGTTCCCGGCATTACAGCAGCATGCTCCGGCGCTGCTGTATTGGGCGCACCGCTGATCAGCGACTTCTGCCTGATTTCCCTCAGCGATTTGCTGACTCCGTGGGAAAAAATCGAGAAGCGTCTTGACTGCGCTTCCAAAGGCGATTTCTGCATCTGCCTGTACAATCCTTCCAGCCACAAGCGTCATGATTACCTGCAAAAGGCTTGCGATATCATGCTGAAAAATCAGCCCGGTACCATTCCTGCAGGCATTGTACGCAACATCGGCCGCGATGGTCAGGATTTTGAACTGACTACTCTGGCAGAGCTGCGCGATAAACAGGTAGATATGTTCTCTACCGTTATTATCGGCAACACCCAGACCGAAGTAATTAATGGCCGTATGGTAACCCCGCGTGGTTACAAGCTGGCATGAAACCGGTAATCTGGCTTATCGGCGGTACCAGTGAGGGACGCCGCCTGATTAAGGAGCTGGCTAAGCTGCCGGTGGAGCTGTATGTTTCTGTTGCTACGGATTACGGTGCGTCCTTAATTGAGCCGCAGCCGGGAATGACCGTTATGGCAGAGCGTATGGACCTTGCGGCTATGCGTGCCTTTATTCGGGAGCATCGCCCTGCCTGCGTTATCGACGCTACGCATCCTTATGCTACCGTTGTTACCGCAACGGTGCAGGAGGCCTGCAGCACAGAGCAGGTTGAATATCTGCGCCTGGTGCGTCCGTCGGGCGAGGGCGGCGATTACATTACCGTTCACGATTTTGCGGAAGCAGTTGAGCTTCTGAATCATCTGGACGGCGGCATCTTCCTGACTACCGGAAGCAAGAATCTGCCGGACTTCACCGCTGTGCATGATTACGCCGAGCGTATCGTTTTGCGTATCCTGCCGCTGGAAAGCAGCCTGCAGATTGCTCTTAAGCTTGGTTACAAGCCTGCGCATATTATCTGTATGCAGGGACCGTTCAGCAAAGAGCTGAATGTCGCTATGCTGAAAAAGTATGGCAGCAAGTTTATGGTGACCAAGGATTCCGGTGCTGTCGGCGGCTTTGACGAAAAGGTGGAGGCAGCGGCTGCTGCCGGCGCCAAGCTGATAGTCATCGGCCGTGCACAGGAGGAAACCGGTGCCGGTTATAGTGAGATTGTTGATTACCTCAAGCAGCATTTTGCTGCCGGTAATTGATATAAATAAAAAGGAGGCTTGCTTCCTATGTCGCAAAAATTACGCGTAAACATCGTCGGTATCGGCCCCGGTAATCCCGATTTGCTGACCGGCGAAGCACGTCAGGCTATTGCCTCAAGTAATATCTTGATTGGCGACAAACGCATGCTGGCTGCTTTTGCAGACAGCAGCAAAACTGTATATGATACAATCAAAACTGCTGCTATTGCTGAGATTGCAGCGCAGGCACAGCCTGATAAGGATGTGCTGGCGGTGCTGGTTTCCGGCGATGTAGGCTTTTTCAGCCTCGCCAAAACCATCAGCGGGAATCTGCCGGATTGTGAATGTGTCCGCTACTGCGGCATCAGCAGCCTGGTGTATTTTTCCTCCAAGCTGCAGCTGTCCTGGGATGACGCCAAAATCGTCAGCATGCACGGACGTACGCAAAATCTGGTAGCGGCAGTTGCCCGTAACAAAAAGGTATTTTCCTTGACCGGCGGAGAAAATTCTCCGCAAAAGCTGTGCGCACAGCTGTGTGAGCATGGTCTTGGTCAGGTTAAGGTCTATGTCGGTGAAAACCTTTCGTATCCTAAAGAAAAAATCACCAGCGGTACGGCGGAAGAAATTAGTGCCTTGGATTTCCCGTCCTTGTCCGTAATGATGATTTTGAACGAGGATGCGCAAAGCTTTACCTCTACCGTACACGGCCTTGCCGATGACCTGTTCCAGCGCAGCAAGGTGCCTATGACCAAACAGGAGGTACGCAGCGTATCGATGTCCAAGCTGCAGCCGAAGGCTACGGATTTGATTTATGACATCGGTGCCGGTACAGGCTCCTGCTCCATTGAGCTGGCTCTGCTGGCCAGCCAAGGTAAGGTTTGGGCATTTGAGCGCAACCCTGTTGCCGTTGAGCTCCTCGGAAAGAACAAGGCCTTATTTGGCGTTGACAATCTGGAGGTTATTGCCGGTGAGGCTTTGGAAAACATAAAAGCCATGCCTGCTCCCGATTGTGTTTTCGTAGGCGGCAGTGGCGGCGATTTGTGTGAAATGCTGGATGTAATTTATGCCAAGAACAGTAACTGCCGTGTTGTAATCAATGCCATTACGGTAGAAACTCTGGCAGAGGTTGCTGCTTATTACAAGGAGCATCCCGCTTACAGTCTGGAAATCGTCAATGTGTTTGTAGCGCGCAGCAAGCATCTGGGCAGCTACAACCTGATGATGGCACAAAACCCTGTATATGTAATGACTGCATTGAAGAAGGAAGATTAACATGGCTGAAGTAAAAGTTCCACGTTTTATGATCAGTGCTCCCGGTAGCGGCAGCGGCAAGACAACTATCGTCTGCGGCCTGCTGAAGGCGCTGATGGAAAAAGGGCTGTCTGTGGCAGCCTTCAAATCAGGACCTGATTATATTGACCCGATGTTTCATTCTCGTGTTATCGGAGCAAAATCCCGCAATCTGGATCTGTTCATGCTGGGGCAGGCGACAACCCGTTATCTGGTGGCAAAAAATGCACGTCATGCGGATGTAGCTGTCTTTGAAGGAGCGATGGGCTTTTACGACGGTATGGGTAAAACCACGGAAGCCAGTGCTTATGAGCTGGCCTGCACATGCGATGTTCCGGTAGTATTGATTGTCAACAGCAAGGGAGCCGCCTTATCCATTGCTGCGACCATCAAGGGCTTTAAGGAATTCCGCAGCGACAGCTACATCGTCGGCGCTATTCTGAACAATGTTAATCCGATGAGCTATCTTTTCTATAAGGATGTAATTGAACGCGAAACCGGTGTGAAGCTGTTAGGTTACTTCCCGGTGATGCAAGACTGTAACTTTGAAAGCCGTCATTTAGGCCTGGTTACAGCTGAGGAAATAGGAGATTTGCAGCAGATAGTTGCCAAGCTGGCAGCTCAGGCAGCCAAATCAGTTGATCTGGACGGCCTGCTGCAGATAGCGGCGCAGGCTGCACCGCTTACATATGACGAGGTAAGCCTTGAACCCGTCGGACGTATGCGTGTGGCTGTCGCTATGGACAAAGCCTTCTGTTTCTACTATCAGGACGCACTTGACCTCTTAGCTGAGCTGGGTGCGGAGCTCGTACCCTTCAGCCCGATAGCTGATGCGCATCTCCCGGAGAACATCAGCGGCCTTGTATTGGGCGGAGGCTATCCCGAGCTTTACGCACAGCAATTAGCGGATAACAAAACGCTGCTGCAGGAGCTAAAAACCGCTATCGACGGCGGTATGCCTTGTTTTGCGGAATGCGGCGGCTTCATGTATCTGCTGGAGCATTATCGCGACGGCGATAAGCTGTACAGCTGGGTTGGTGCATTGAAGGGCGAATCGGCCATGACTAAAAAGCTGACGCGCTTCGGATATGTGCACCTGACGGCGCAGCAGGATAATCTGCTGTGTCCTGCCGGTGGTACGATAAATGGACACGAGTTCCATTACTCCGACAGCACCAACAACGGTGCAAGCTTTATAGCTGCCAAGGCGTCCGGCCGCGGCAGCTGGGAATGCGCGAATACAACACCGACACTTTATGCCGGTTATCCGCACATCCACCTGTGGGGCAATCCTGAATTTGCCCGCAGCTTTATCAAACAATGTGCAGCGTATGCTGCTAAATAGCAGTCGACAGACTGCTGAAAAGGGGAGTTTGCTTAGATGATGACCTTAGGCGCAATTGTAGCAGGTTTTATTTTAGATTTGATTTTCGGCGACCCGCATTGGTTGCCGCATCCGATCTGCTTAATTGGCAATTTAATAGGATTTCTGGATAAAAAACTGCGGCGTATGCTTGCTCCCGGCGAGACAGCATTACTGCTCGGCGGTGCCTTGATGGTAATAATCGTTCTGGTTCTTGCCTTTGCCGTGCCGTATGCTGTGCTGACGTTGGCGGAACATGTTAACCCCTGGCTGCGTTTTGCTCTGGAAACCGTTATGTGCTACCAGATTTTTGCTACAAAATGTCTGCGTGACGAAAGCATGAAGGTATACACTGCTCTGAAGGATAACGATCTTGTGGATGCAAGACTGAAGCTTTCCTGGATCGTTGGGCGTGATACAAAAGAACTTGATGCTGCAGAGGTGACTAAGGGAGCAGTAGAAACCGTTGCGGAAAATACTGCCGACGGCATCATCGCTCCGATGTTCTATATGTTTATCGGCGGCGCTCCTCTGGCCTTTTTGTACAAAGGCATAAATACTATGGATTCCATGGTCGGTTATAAAAATGACACGTATCTTTATTTTGGACGCTGTGCTGCCAAGCTAGATGATTTGGCCAATCTGATTCCCGCGCGTATTACCGGTCTGGTAATGATTGTGGCATCTTATTTCCTTAATCTTGATGCCAAGAGAGCGTGGAAGACATTCTGGCGCGACCGCTATCATCATCTCAGTCCTAATTCCGCAATGACGGAATCAGTTACGGCCGGTGCCTTGAACATTCAGCTCGGCGGCGATCATTTTTATTTCGGTAAACTCGTCCACAAGGAAACAATCGGCGACGACATCCGTCCGGTGTGCCCCGAGGATATAGTTACCACCAACAATTTACTTTATATGACGGCTGTTCTCAGCCTGTTGCTGTTTTCTCTGATTTATCTGGTTAACAGTCTTATTTTGAAATGAAGCAGGTAGAAGATGATGTATAAATACGAACACGGCGGAGATATCTATACGGAAAAGCTGACCAAGGATGGTCGTCCCTTCGTAGATTATTCTGCCAATATCAATCCTCTTGGCCTGCCGCTTGGTATAAAGCAGGCCGTTCAACAGGCTTTAAAGCTTTGTATCAACTATCCTGATCCCTTCTGCCGCGAGCTGGCAGAGGTGACAGCAAGCTATCTGCAGCTGCCGCAGGATTATATTTTCTTCGGTAACGGTGCGGCCGACGTGCTGTTCCGTCTGGCGCTGGCCTTGAAGCCCGGACGAGCACTTTTATTGGCACCTACCTTTGCCGATTATGAAAAGGCTCTGCGCACGGTAGACTGCAAAATAAGCTATTATAATCTGCAGGAGGCGCGTGATTTTGCTGCTGACAATAATGATATTGTCGATGCGATTACGCCCGATACAGATCTGGTTGTTATCTGTAATCCCAATAATCCTACCGGCCAGCTGACGAGCCGTGAGCTGCTGGTGCAGATTCTCGACAAATGCCGTCTGGTAGGAGCCCATCTTTTAATAGATGAATGCTTTATGGATTTTGTCAGTGAGGAAAAGGCCTTCAGCATGCGTGATCTGCTGGCAACCTATCCTGAACTGGTTATCCTTAAGGCCTTCACCAAAACCTTTGCGATGCCCGGCATCCGCTTAGGCTACTGCCTCAGCGGCAGCAGTGAGTTGATCACAGCGCTGCATCAGAGCGGTCAGGACTGGAACGTTTCCATTCTGGCGCAGGAGGCAGGCAAGGCTGCTTTAAAGGAGCACGAATATCTGGCTAAATCCTTTAAGCTGATTGAGCAGGAGCGCAGCTATCTGCGTAACCGGCTTGCAGCTTTGGGTGCTAAGGTATACGGCTCGGAGGCCAATTATATTTTCTTTTATCTGCCGCAGCCGGAAAATCTTCCGGAGCTGTTGCATGAGCGTGGCTATCTGATACGTTCATGCGCCAACTACCACAATCTGCAGGCAGGATATTACCGTATCGCGGTCAAAACGAGAGTGCAGAACCGCGGTCTAATTAAAGCACTTAAGGAAGCAATAAAAACATGCGCTCTTTATTAGTATTAATTGATGGCTTAGGCGATTCCCCGATTTCTGCATGGCAGGGACAGACTCCCTTTGAGCACGCAGTGCATCCTGCAATGGATGCGCTGGCTGCTTCCGGGACACTTGGGAGCTTCAGCATATGTGAAAATGACATTATTCCCGAAAGCTGCAGCTGTATTCTGCGGCTTCTGGGTGTAGATAAAAAGGATATACCGCGCAACCGTGCTTATCTGGAGCTGTTGGCGCACAATCGTTATATTTCCGAATATGAAATGGTGTTGCGCTGCAATCTGGCTGCTGTTGATGCATCCGGCCGTCTTGCTGCCTTTAACGGGCAGGGACTTACGCCGCTGGAGATGCAGCAGGCTGCCAAACAGTGTGACGGTATCCTTAAAGATATAGAGTTTATTCATTTATCCGAATACCGTAACCTTTTAGTGATGAACAGGGAAGCAAGCGTGCTGGACTGCACAGTACAGCCGCCGCACGAAAGTGTAGGCGAGGATGTAAGCAAGCTGCTGCAGGAGCTGCGTAGCCAATCTCTGTCCATTAACTATTTTTTGCAGGAGTCGGCAAAAAGGTTGCAGCCCTTTGCCTGCGACGGCCTGCAGTACATCCTCTATCCCTGGGGCCCTTCAGCCCGTCAGGGACTGCCTTCCTTCAGCGGTCTGCACGGACTGCGCGGTGGGGCGGTGTGCAAGGCGGAGATTGTCATCGGCATCGCCAAAGCCTTGGGCATGGATGTAATAACACCGCCGAATGCAACCGGCGATGTGGACACTGATATTATGGCGAAGGCCGAAGCAACACTTGCTATGCTGCAGCAGGATGATTTCGTTATTGCACATTTCAACGGCAGTGACGAGGCTTCACATCGTTATGATTATCAGGGCAAGGCTGATTTTATCAGCAGGATAGATACCCAGTTTTTACAGACCATAGCAGCAAAGTATCATGAACCACTGAAGCTCGTCATCTGCGGCGACCACGTTACCAGTTCGGTAACAGGCAAGCACGGTGACGGCTGCACGCCTGTGATTGCAGGCTATCTTAATACCACAGGTCACATTATCCGGCTGCAAAGCTACCGTGACATACTGGACTTTTTGATGAAAGAGAGTGATTAAAGTGGCAAAAGCACTTATGATAGTAGGTACCATGTCCAATGCAGGCAAGAGTCTGGTAACAGCAGGTTTATGCCGTGTATTCAATCAGGATGGCTACAAGGTAGCACCGTTCAAATCCCAGAACATGGCGCTGAATTCCTTTATCACCGCCGAGGGTGCGGAAATGGGACGTGCGCAGGTTGTGCAGGCTGAAGCAGCCAATATCGAACCCAGCGTACTGATGAATCCTATTCTGCTGAAGCCTACCAGCGACAGCGGTTCCCAGGTTATTGTCAACGGCGAAGCAATCGGTACCATGAAGGCCGGCGAATATTATGCAATGAAGCATACTCTGCGTCCGGAGGTACAGAAGGCGTTTGATACGCTGGCTTCCAAGTTTGATATCGTCTGCATCGAGGGTGCAGGAAGCCCGGCGGAAATTAACATCAAAAAGGACGATTTTGTCAACATGGGCATGGCTAAAATGGCCAAGGCTCCCGTGCTGCTGGTAGCAGATATTGACCGTGGCGGTGTTTTCGCTTCCATCTACGGCACACTGATGCTGTTGGAGGATGACGAAAGAGAAATGGTTAAGGGTGTTATCATCAACAAGTTCCGCGGTGACGTAGAAATCCTGCGCCCCGGTCTGAAGATGATCGAAGATAAAACAGGCGTGCCTATCGTAGGCGTGCTGCCGATGCTGAAGGTTGATATCGAGGACGAGGACAGCCTCTCCGAGCGTATCAGCGGCCGCAGTGAGGTTAAGCTGATTGATATTGCGGTTGTACGCATTCCGCGTATGTCCAATTATACAGACTTCAACGTATTCGAGCTGATTCCCGGCGTATCCCTGCGCTATGTAACCAGTGTACGCGAATTGGGCCAGCCGGATATGATTATTATCCCCGGTACCAAAAATACCACCGGTGACCTGAAATGGCTGCGCCAGAGCGGTATGGAGGCTGCTATTTTGAAGCATGCTAACAGCGGTACCGTAGTGTTCGGTGTCTGCGGCGGTTATCAGATGCTGGGCAAGCAGATTTCCGACCCGTACGGCGAAGAGGACGGCACCGGTAAGGCCAACGTTACTCCCGGCATGGGCCTGCTGGATATCGAAACTACCTTTATCGAAAAGAAACGTACCATCCAGATGGCTGGCAAATTCGGTCAGGTGCAGGGCATTTTCTCCGCACTGAGCGGTCTGCCGCTTTACGGATATGAGATTCACTCCGGTGTAACCGAATTCCCCGAGGAGAAGGCACTGACCTCTATCAGCCCGATTCATGAGAACGGTGAGATTATGGCCGAAGGCTCTCAGAACACCGAAGGTAAGCTCAATGTTTACGGTACCTATGTACACGGCGTCTTTGACGGCGATGGTATTGCCGTGAAGATTGTAGAAGCGCTGCTGGCCAAGAAGGGTAAAAAGATGGATGATATCCAGACCATTAACTTTGCGGAATACAAACGTCAGCAATACGATATTCTTGCCGACAGCATCCGCGAAAATCTGGATATGAAGAAAATCTATGAGATTTTGGAAGCAGGTGTCTGAATGAAAGACGGTGGGCTGATTCATATTTACTGTGGCGATGGCAAGGGAAAAACCACTGCTGCTATGGGTCTTTCAATCCGCTGCGCAGGCCATGGCAACCATGTACTGATTGTACAGTTCCTCAAAAGCAGACCGACAGGCGAGCTTGCGAGCCTGGCACTGCTGCCCAATATTGAGGTAATGCGCGGCAAGGAAACCAAGAAATTCACCTTCCAGATGAACGATGAGGAAAAGGCAGAGGTTAAGCGCGAGCATATGGTGCTTTTCGATAAGGTTAAGCAAAAATGCGCCAACGAGCATATTGACCTGCTGATTTTCGACGAAATCATCGGTGCCTGCAATACCGGCGTTTTTGACCAGGCTGCTTTAGTAGAATTCCTGAAGAACAAGCCGCAGGAGCTGGAGGTTGTTATGACAGGCCGTAATCCGGCACCTGAGCTGGTGGAGCTGGCTGATTATGTATCTGAGGTCTGCATGCGCAAGCACCCCTTCAAAAGAGGTATTCCGGCGCGTGTAGGCATTGAAAAATAAGGCTTCGGCCTTGCAGCATATGTTAAGAAAGGTAGTGTAAAATAATGCATTTACAAAATGTTTTACCCGCTGACATTGAAAAACGTAGTATGGAAATTATCGGTGAGGAGCTGGGGCAGATTCGTATCGACCCCGAGAAGATTGATATCGTTAAGCGTGTTATCCATACCTCCGCAGATTTTGATTATGCACGCAATATGCTGTTCTCCGACGGCGTAGTAGAGAAGGCGCTGGATGCACTGCAAAAGGGTGCTACCATCGTTACCGATACCAACATGGCCTGCACCGGCATTAACAAAATGGGCTTGGGCAAGCTGGGCGCAAAGGCTGTCTGCTTCATGGCAGATCCCGATGTTGCGGCACGCGCTAAGGAAGCAGGCTCCACCAGAGCCGCTGCCTGCATGGAAAAGGCCTGCACAATCGAAGGCCCGGTAATCATTGCCGTAGGCAATGCACCGACCGCACTGGTTCGTCTGGACGAGCTGGTTAAGGAAGGCAAGATTAAGCCGGAGCTGGTTATCGGTGTTCCTGTAGGCTTTGTAAACGTTGTGGAATCCAAGGAAATCATCATGAAGACCGGTATTCCTTATATCGTTGCCCGCGGCCGCAAGGGTGGCAGCAACGTTGCTGCAGCAATCTGCAATGCGCTTATCTATAAGCTGACACGTAAATAATTGTAAGTAATTAGGAATGATTATAGCTGAAATCGTAGCTAAAGATACAATTTCAGAGTTAAATTTTGACAAAATAGTAAAATCATTTTCAATTACTTGACAAATCAGTTTACATGTTATAGGATAAATTCTGTAACGTATGACTGCTGATTCAATGATGAAACAGTGCTTTTTAGCACTGTTTTTTTCAAGCGTTGCAAAGCTGTTAGAAAATTAGAAAGAATAGCAATATTAGCTTGATTCTTACGGTTTTGTGTGATAAAATAAAATGAAGGTATTTTTAGATTATGGACACTACAGTTAATAACTATCCGGAAAGGTTTTTAACTTATCTGGAGGTTGAAAAAAATTGTTCTCAGCATACGATTGAAAGCTATCAAAAGGATTTGGCTGCCTTTGCGGAGTTTATGCTGCGCAGAAACAAGCAGAATTTTTTCTGGCAGCAGACAGGTCCTTTGGATGTGCGTGGCTATCTCGCAGAGCTTAACGAAAAGCAGTATGCGCGCAGGACGATTGCCCGCAGGATATCTGCACTGCGTTCCTTTTTTAAATACCTTGTGCGTGAAGCGGTTATTGAATATAGTCCGCTGACAAAGGTGCGCACACCAAAGCTGGAAAAAAAGCTGCCGGCTTTTTTGGATGAAATTGAAATCAACGAGCTGTTGGCGATGCCCGATAAAAGTAAGGTGTTGGGTGTTCGCGACCAGGCGGTGCTGGAGATGCTTTATGCTACCGGCTGCCGTGTATCCGAGCTAGTAGGGCTTACTCTGGAAAGAGTAGACCTGAGCAACCGGTTCGTGCTTCTGCTCGGCAAGGGTAATAAGGAAAGAGTTATGCCGGTAGGCCACACCTGCTGTGCTGCGTTAAGCACATATTACCGTGTACGACAGCAGCTGATGCTTCAATATCAGCAGAAGCATGACTTCATTTTCGTCAATAACCGTGGTGGTAGGCTCACGGACCGCAGTGTAAGGCGTATTTTAGAGAAATATATAAATATGCTGGCTATCCATAAAAATGTCAGTCCGCATACGATACGCCATTCCTTCGCAACGCATCTTTTAGAGCATGGTGCCGATTTGCGTTCGGTACAGGAGCTTTTAGGACATGCGAATTTATCAACAACGCAAATTTACACGCACGTTTCAAATGAACATGTGACGAATGTTTACAAGAAGAATCATCCAAGAGCATAATTTTTTTTAGGAGGGCAAAATCATGAAATTGTTGGAAAAGACCAGAAAGATTAACAAGCTTTTACAAAAAGGAGATAAGGTTGAGTTTAACGCTATTGCAAAGTTGTTGCGTGACGTTATTGAAGCAAACACCTATATTGTCGGCCGTAAAGGCGGCGTAAAGGGTTATGCGCTGATTCACGAGTTTGAATGCGATATTATGCGCGAGCAGGTTCTTGACGATATGCGTTTCCCTGAGGATTATCTGGGCTTTATTATGAGCGTTAAGGAAACGCTGGCCAACATTCCTCATCAGAATCAGAACTGCTCTTTTGTTGCTGATACAAAATGTATTTTTAACGGTAAGATGACTACTGTTGTACCTATTTACGGCAATGGCGAACGCCTTGGTACCCTGATTGTTGCTAAATATGATGCGGAATTCGATGATGATGATTTGCTGTTGGCTGAATATGCTGCTACTGTTTTGGGCGTTGAAATTCTGCATGATCGCGAAGCAGTTGTTTCCGAAGAAATCCGCAAGAAGGCTACCGTACAGGTTGCTTTCTCCACCCTGTCCTATTCCGAGCTGGAAGCTATTGTAAACATTATGGGCGAGCTGAATGGCAACGAAGGTCTGCTGGTTGCTTCGAAGATTGCTGACCGCGTAGGCATTACCCGTTCCGTTATCGTTAACGCACTGCGTAAATTTGAAAGTGCCGGCCTGATTGAAACTAAATCCCTGGGCATGAAGGGCACCTATATCCGCGTACTGAATCCGATGCTGTTTGAAGAATTGAAGAAGAGATCCTAAGTTTTTTGATAAATTATATATATAATGAAGCCATTCTGTTGTAACTGTAGTTGCGGCAGACTAGCTTTTCTTATGGAAGTTAAAGCTCCCCGATACGGTCGTATCGAGGAGCTGTTTTTAGTGTGCAAGCTTTTGGCCAACAACAAAGGCCAACGAGTTATTGACGAACTGGTTCAGGCTGATGCCCTCACGTTCTGATTCTTCGGCCAGCAGACGGTGCAGTGTTTTGGGTACACGCACTACGAACCTGCCGCTGAAACGAGGCTTAATATTCGGCTCGTTGATGGGCATACCGCGGTCGAGCATATCTTCAATCCAGAGACCTTTTACCTCCAAGATATTTTTGTATGCTTCCTCAAAGGTTTCGCCATCACTCCAGCAACCGGGGAGCAGGGGAATGCAGGCAAAGTAACCGCCGCCTTCATCTTCGGGAATAACGCTGATTTCAACAGGATAGTTTAAGGACATGTAATAGTTAAAGTCTTTTTTTTTCATCTGCCTCACCTTAACCTTTCGCTAAATCGCTCAATAAATCTGCAATCTGACGTGCATAAATCTTTTTGATAGAGTCTTTGTGTACAGGGATGTACATTGTACTGTATCCCTTGCAAACAATTTTAAAATGACTGCCACCACTACGCGGAGGAATGACTTCAGCTCCTAACCTTTCTAAGAGAGCTTTGGTCTGGTCCCAAGGCAAATCCTTGCCGTTGGCCAGAGCGCGGAGTTTTTTCTCGAGGGATGTCATAATATACCTTCTTTCTTTATGATACTATATATAGTATAAAATATCAACAAAAAAATGGCTGTTACGTACTTCATTACGAAATTCGTAACAGCCATTGAACACGTTCAGTGTTTAATGCTTAGAGCATATTTGGTTATTTTGCACCACCGAAGAGATACTTTCTTGATTCCAGGAACAGTGCAATTGCCAGGATGAAGAGTACAGAACCCAATGCAGCGGTAATGATATGAGTTGCCATGTTAGCGAAGATGATTTGTGCCAATGCAACCAAAGTTACACAGAACATAAATGCCATCGGGATGAGAACCATCAGGTTGTCACGGCCAACGCTCTTCAGCCATACACCGACAGCCAACAGGGAGAGGGCAGCCAACAGCTGGTTAGCAGCACCGAAAATCGGCCAGATGGTGAGGTAGGAACCAAGGGACATATAACCGGACAGTACAACGGTAATCAGAGTAGCAACAAACGGGTTGGTGAGAACATTGCCTTGAGCTTCGCCGGTTTTCGGATCAACCTTAGTGAACAGCTCCTGGAAAATGAAGCGGCCCAGACGGGTTGCGGTATCCAGAGTAGTCATAGCGAAAGCGGAGATGGTCAGAGCAACGAAGCCTTTAGCTACGCCGAAGGAGAAGCCGAGCTTGGTCATGAAGGTACCAACGCCATCAGCAAATACGTTTACAGGACCACCGTTTTTCAGCAGTTCGGTCAGCTTGTCGCCGCCAACATAGCCTACAGCAACAACTGCAACTACAGCCAGAACGCCTTCAAGCAGCATGGAGCCGTAGCCGATGAGCTTAGCATTGCCTTCGCTATCGAGCTGTTTGGAGGTAGTACCGGAGGATACCAGGGAGTGGAAGCCACTGATAGCACCGCAGGCAACGGTTACGAACAGCATCGGGAACATCGGGTTGGTGCCTTTGCCGGAAGGATCAAAGGTGGTGAATGCCGGCAGCTGCATGGAAGGCTGATAAATTGCGATACCAACCAGAGCGAATGCGATGCAGGCATACAGCAGGAAGGAGTTCAGATAGTCACGCGGCTGCAGCAGAATCCAGACAGGAGCGATGGAAGCAACGAAGATGTAAACCATCAGGACGCAAACCCATACGTTTTTGGACAGGTGCAGCGGATACATGTTGCCGAGAGCAATTGCAACAACCAGCATGATAACACCGATAACGGTGCCTACGCCGAGGCTCAGGCCGCAGCGATATACGGAGAAGCCGAAGATAACAGCCAGGACGATGAACAGCAGAGAAGCGGTTGCAGCCTGCGGGCTTGCTACGAAGGTAGCGGCTACGATGTTAGCGAAAGCAGCGATAACAACCAGCAGAGTTACATATGCGAAAATGGAGAAGAGGAACTTGCCGCTCTTGCCCAGAGTTGCATCGATAATCTGGCCGATGGTTTTGCCGTCAAAACGGATGGAGGAGTACAGAGCACCAAAGTCATGTACGCCGCCGAAGAAGATGCTGCCGATTAAAATCCACAGCATTACAGGAACCCAACCGAATACAGCAGCGGTGATAGGACCAACGATAGGACCGGCACCGGCAATGGAGGAGAAGTGATGGCCCATCAATACAGCGGGCCTGGTCGGCATATAGTCGACGTTATCGCACAATCTCTCAGCCGGGGTCTTACGTGTAGGGTCAACGCCCCACTTTTTACACAGCCAGGAACCATAGGTTACGTAGGCAACAAAGAAGATAACCATTGAGCCTACAAGCAACAATAAACCACTCATAAATAACATCCTTTCTTTCCCTTTTGCATCATTGCAAAATAAATAATTTAGAAAATGATAACTACTAGTGCACTCTATATCTTATGTGCAATATAGAAATAGTATACCACAATTAGGCTTATTGTCAACGTATTGTCACAGAATTATTTATTAACTTAAAAAAGTGAAAAAGCTGTTAAGATTTGTACAAAATGTGCAAATGCTTAACAGCCGAATACTATTTATTTTTTCCGCGAAGAAATAACTTGTCCAGTGTGAATCGACAGATATCAAGCTTTGGCAAACTCGAAAATAGCCTTTTCCTTAACGCCTGCTTTGTTGCAATAAAGCTTCTGTGCAGGGATATCTACGAGGTACAAAGCAAGATCGGACCAGCCTTTCAGGGTGAAGCAATAGTCCTTGTGCTGCCTGAGCTTCTGCAGGTCTGCTATAGCATTTTCCTCAACGCCTTGCTCGCAGATAAGCACAAGGGCATAGACGCTGCTCATGTGCTCGGTAGTGGTTTTGAGCGCTGCCATAGCGTCCTTGGTGAACTGCAGATAGGGGGAAGCCATGTCCGCAGTCAGCTTTTTGTCGAAGTGCGCAGCATAAAGATATTCGTTGTGCTGCACACTGTAGGTCTTTAAAGAAGGCACGATGAAATAGCCTTCGTCCGCAGCGTTAAGCTCTGCTGCGAGGACAAATGCCGGTGCTTTCGGTAATGGCTTCTTATCATAATAGTGAGCAAGACGCTGCTCTAATTGCTGTAAATATTCTTGACCGTTCATTATGGTACTTCCTTTGTGTTTGATAGCTTTTAGTATAAGCTATCAGGCAGTTTTTGTCCAGTATTACCGGTTTTATGGCTTGTTACAGGCTTCTTTGGCAATTCCACGCAGATTCGCTATATATAATAGGATATGAATGTTCTTAAAATGCTATAATTATGAAAAAAATTTCGATAACTGATGACAATTACCACAATTCAAGCTATAATAAGTATATAAATAAAAATTATTTTATGAGGTGACATACAATGCAATTTCCGATAGTTTTAGGTGTTTCTGCACGTCACGCACATCTGTGCCGTGAGCATATGGATATTTTATTTGGTGAAGGCAGTGAGCTGCACGTTAAAAAGCCAATCGGGCAGCCCGGTCAGTTTGCTTCTGAAGAACAGATTACCATGGTAACTCCCAAGGATTCCATGAAGCTGCGTATCATCGGTCCTTTGCGTCCGGAAACTCAGATTGAGCTTTCTCTGACCGACGCGCGCAAGGTTGGCCTTGATGCCCCTATCCGCAACAGTGGCGACATCGCAGGCAGCGCTGGCGCTAAGCTCATCGGTCCGAAAGGCGAGCTTGAGCTGAAAGAGGGTATTATCATCGCTGCGCGCCACGTGCATCTGTATCCGGAAACCGCTGAAAAATACGGCCTGAAGGACGGCGATATCGTTGATATCCAGACAGAGGGCGAGCGTTCCGTAACACTGCATAATGTTCTGGTACGTGCGGGCGTAAAGCATGCTGACGAGGTTCATATCGATACTGATGAAGCTAATGCCTGCAACCTGGGCAGCGGCGTGATGGTTAACATCGTCTACAATAAATAATTCCACCGTTTTTCCAACAAAAGGATGGTGAGTATATGAAAAAAATTACAGTCTTGGCGGCAGTGCTTGTTTTGTGCGCTGCGCATGCTTCTGCCTACGAAAACAGCTACGCAGGCTACAGCGTTAAGGACGGACAGCCTTACTATAAGCTGGAAGCGAAGAAGGTTTATGCGTATACCAATATCAGCAGCAAAAAGGTTTATCAGAACGAAGAGAATTTAAAAAATACCGCAGTTAATATTGTTAACTATTACACAGCAGAGGATATGGAGCAGATTTTAGGCGAAAAATTCTCTACTGCTTATTTTGATGCGGAATATGAGAAGCTGGCACTTTTGGAGCGCTCCCAGCTTAATCCGAAAACCGTGCCTGCGCCGCTGCTGGAGCTTGATAAATATGCCGAGCATGACAGTAACGGCAATCTGACGATTCAGAGCAAGGTGCTCAAGGAAAAGCTGGAAAAGCTTACGCCTCTTATTAAGACAGGGAAAATTGCCGGCAAAAAGGCGATAACTATTTCTTACCTATATAAACAGGGTGATGTGCTGGTTAAAATTGATACTAGCCTTGTTTCTGCCAATGACAGACTTTATCTGCTGTCTACCGTAAATACTGACCAGGATCTTTATGCACCTAAGAAGGATGAAAAAGACGCTGACGCTGATGCAGATATTGATGATATCGATACTGACGCAGAAAGCGACGAAAATGACGAGGCCAAGACCGAGCCCAAATCTGCTGCTTCCGCAAAGGAAGAGATGGACAAGGCTCTGGAGGTTGAGAATGTTTTTATACGCGACGTACCGGCCGAAACCATGCAGCGCTTCGCTAAAGCACACACTGATCTGCTGAAGGGCTTTAAGGCTTTTGCTCCGACAAGCACGCCGAAGGCCATCGGCTTTACCGATGCCGCAGCCGGTAAAAGTGTGCAGCTGCCTGATGACTGGTTCTATGGCCAGCTGAATCTTAAATATAAGGACAAGGGCACATTTTACCTGACTTTGGCTTCTTCAATGAAGGAAATGCAGGAGGTTGCCGCAAATACTGATTATGACAGTGTTTATGCCGTATTAGCTATTCCGCAGGCTGACCCCGAATACCAGAAGAAGCTTACGGAGCTTTACAGCAGCGGTGCACGTAATGTTCTGCAGCACTGGAATCATCTGCTGATTACTGCCAGTGTTGATAACATTACCGACGCTGAAATCAAAGAGCTTCTTTCAACGCCTGTTGCCAACAGACTTGCGGTTGAGAGTTTTATCTCCGAAGGTCTGCAGCGCATGAAGGGCTTCAGCAACGAATACTTTGCTTTGAAGGATTATAAGACAAATTTTGACTTCACCCAGGAAAAAGCTCTTATCGGCATCAATGCTGATACCGATTTGCTGAAGGATTTTGCTTATAACAACAAAATTTTACTGAGCTGCAACCAAAAAGCTGCTACAGCGATGCTTTTTATCAAAAAAACTGACGTTGAAACGGAAAAAAGCCTTGAACAGCAAGTAAACAAATGGCACTTTTAACTACACAGATGCAATGAATTGCAGTGCATGAAAATCTTACGTCTGAGAAAAGGAAAATTTAACATAATATACATTATCGGACGTAAAATATTATTTTGCAGTCTTTGCGGTAAAAAGGCAGCATTATAGACATGGTTATTTCCCGACTGAGGAATTTGCTTAAAAAAGCATCGGATTATGATAATTTTTCGCTTTTTGCTCCTCCCCCGGAGGTTTGGAGAAGTTTTTAATGTTTTTATGTTAGATTAACAACCGTGCGCACTGCTGTTTGACGAAATTACTTTTATCTGTTATAATTTGTATAAGGCTAACTATAAACACATGATTGGAGGGTCTAAAATGGGAAGAAGAAAAGCACTCCCGCCGGACTTTGATGGCAACTATACCGAAGATATGTTGTCTGAACGCCAACGTAACATTTTGAAATTCGTCCGTACTTTTATTAATCATAAGGGTTATCCACCTGCTGTACGCGAAATCGGTGCAGCTGTGGGTTTATCCTCCAGTGCCAGTGTGCATAATCATCTGAAGAAGCTGCAGGAGTATGGCTTCATTCAGCGTGATGCTGCCAAACCGCGTGCTCTGGAGCTGATGAGCGAGAGCGATGCCTGGAGAAACAAGCTCCTTGTTCCGGTACCGCTGGTTGGCAAGGTTACTGCAGGTGTTCCTATTCTTGCTGTCGAGAACATTGAAGAGACCTATCCTATTCCTCGTGACCTGATTGGTTGCGACGATGATGTTTTCATGCTTTCCGTATGCGGTGACAGCATGATTAACGCAGGTATTCTTGATCATGACTACATTATTGCGCGTAAGCAGAATTTTGCTAATAACGGCGATATTGTTGTTGCTTTGATTGACGGTGAGGAAACCACCGTTAAACGTTACTTCCGCGAGCTGCGCAGTGTGCGTTTGCAGCCGGAGAACGATAAGTATGAGCCTATTGTTGGTTCTGACAACATTAAGGTGCTTGGCAAGGTTATTTCTGTATTCCGTATGCTCTAATAGCCTGACTGTAAAATGCATGTAAAATGATGTCACTTTAGCGTCAAATACAAAAAAACAGCTCTTTACAGAGCTGTTTTTTTGTTATATATTATAGTTATGAATGTGTGTAAACGATTTTTATAAGGAGATGACGCTTATGTTACATCCATCTAATGATATTATCATGAACGCCCAGCAATTCTTTGCTGCGGACCAGAGCGAGGCGAATCTGGTGAAGCTGTTGCATGCAGTCAGCATTGTGCTGCAGGAAGGTGCCGAAGTGCTCATTCCTACTGCTGCCGATGCGCCGGAGGGACAGCTGCTGCTGCAGACGCAGACTACGGACAGCGGCTTGGAATATATGACTGCTTTCAGCAGCAAAGAGGCCTACGAGCAGGGCGATCCCTGCAATGTTATCAGCCGCCCTTTGGTCAACTACTTTGAAGCAATCCTGCAAATGGACGGTATTGCGGGCATTATCTTTAACCCTGCTTCCCCAGCTCCCTTCAATATTCAGAACCAAATGCTCAAGGAGCTGTTGGCTGATGCCCAAAAGAACAAGGCACAGAACGCTATTTCCGTTTGGCGCGGTGATATTACTACGCTGGACTGCGACGCGATTGTTAATGCTGCCAACAGTACGCTTTTAGGTGGTGGTGGCGTTGATGGTGCTATCCACCGCGCTGCAGGACCGCAGCTTCTGGAAGAATGCAAAACCTTAGGCGGCTGCCCGACTGGTGCTGCCAAGATTACCTATGGCTATAATCTGCCTGCAAGCTACATTATTCATACCGTAGGCCCTATTTATAACGGTAAGGTTGAACAAAGACTGGAACTGGCCGACTGCTACAAGAACAGCCTGGAACTGGCGCGCAAGCATCATCTGCACAGCATTGCTTTCCCGGCGATTTCTACCGGTGCTTATGCTTATCCTGTGGACGAGGCTGCCCGTATCGCTCTTTTGACCTGCACCGAATGGATTAATGCCAACGCCGACTATGGCATGAGTGTTGTGCTTACCTGCTTCAACAGCGGTGTTTATAACGCTTATCAGGAGCTTGTTAAAAAAGCGCAGAACGGCGAGTTAGATTAACCTTATAGCACTTTTATGTACGACAAAACCCGTGACTCCCTTCGGACGTCACGGGTTTTTATTAACCTTAGCGTAAATTTACTAGCGTACAGATTTACGCATTGATGATATTGTTGAACAAAGATTTATTAGCTTCAATAGGCTGCTTGCCGCCGACTACGCAGATCAGGCCGTCGCTGAGCATGTCCTCTACTACCTTAGCCAGTGCTTGCAGGTCTGCATTGCTTACCTGCAGGATTTCGTTGCGGATGCGTTGGCGCAGCTCAACGGGAACGTGCTTCAGATATTGCGCGGTTGCCTTGTCAAGACGCATGCTGTTGGTCAGGGGCTTATCCATCGTGCTGATGGTACCGATAACGTACTTGTTCAGCTCGCGTTCGGGGAATTCTTCGTTTCTCAGCCATTCTGCCAGACCTTGGTAAGCCTCCAGAGTTTTCGGCAGCTGTGGGTCGCGGTAGGATGCAAACACGCCTACGCCGTTCAGCTCAAAGCGTGCAGTAACACCGTAAGCGCCGCCCTGAATACGGATTTTGGTCCAGAGATATTCATAGCTCAGAATGGTTTCCAGTACAGCCATCGCACCCACGTATTTGTGACCGTGCTTTGCAAAGTTGCCGCCTGCAGCAACGTATTGTACCTTACCTGCGGTAGCAATAGCCTCGTTAACGGTGCCTACGGGCAGAATCTCAGCCTTCTCCCCTGCTTCTGCATCAGACAGCTTGCTGATGAAATCAAGGCACTGCTGTCTTACTGCTGCCTGCTCTTTTACGTCACAGCTGTAGCTGAGCAAGAAACGGTTCTTCTGGAAGAAGCATTTGATTAACAGGCGCAACTGCTCCAGTACCTGCGGTGCCAGCTCGTCGAAGTTATCGGTCAGCTTTTTGAGGAACTGGTAATAGCTGAATTCGTCCTGCTCGTTGACGCGTGCGCCGGCAGAGCAATAGGAGAACAGTCTGGTGATAGCAACGGTCTGACCGCGGTTGAAGAAGTTGTCGTCCCAATCGGTTTTCAGCTCGGACACCAGCTCGCGGAAGCGCTCCAGATCGTCCATCTTGCTTTCCAAAGCAATAGCCTGCAGGATATCCAGCATTTTCGGCAGGTTATCTGTGAGGCATTTGCCTTTGGTGGAGAAGTAAATTTTATAATTATCCGTAGATTCTGCTTCGGTGAAGGCGCGTACAGCGAACGCAATACCACCGGTATACATGATGGCGTTGGTTGCCAGCTCCTGATAGCTGTAGCGCTCGGTGTTGAACTTGCCCATGATATCTGTGAGCAGATAGCACAGAGGCAGCTTTTCGGCTTCGATATCGGTAATATCAAAATAGAAGCTGGTATAAGCGATTTTATTGGTGTTGCGCGGAAGATACAGCAAATGGCTTGCGCCCAGCTCTTCCTCCTGCGTTTCAATCTTCTCTACCTCCTGTCTGATGTCGCTGCGCTTCAGTACAGGGATGGTTGCGCGGGCTTCCTCACTGTCGGGAGTAGCCTGCAGGCGGTGCAGCTCGGCACATTCGTCGATATGCTGCTGCAGCTCCTCCTGGCTCATCTGTGCCTTGATAGCGCTCATCTTGGCAGCAGCGGCCTCCTGGTCTGCCTCCTCCTTGCCGGGTTGCGGCAGCAGGGTTACCAGCACCTTATGGGTGTTGTCCAGCAGATAGTTTTCAATGATGCTTTCGTAATAATTGGTTTTCAGGCCCTCGCGCAGAGCTGCCAGATATTTGTTGTAGCAGAGGCCTTCAATCGGATTGCCGTCGTACAGCCAGTTATCCATAACGCCGATGCCCAAAATCAGTCCTTTGGGATATCCGCCGAAATCTGCCTCACGCAGCTTGAATTCCATGGAGTTGATGTTGGCCTCCAACAGCTTTTTGTCAATGCCGTTGATGGTAATGTCCTGCAGTGTTTTATAGATAACGCTGATAAATTTATCGCGCAGGTCCTTCTCGCTGCCGCTGGCACGGATAGAGAATACCGGCTGATACATGCTGGAGGTATAGCTGCCGTTGATAATCTGGCCCACGCCTGCATCCATCAGTGCACGGCGCAGAGCGGAGGATTCGCTGTCCAGCAGGGTGCTTTTCAGCAGGCTCAGAGCCATGCTGGTCTGCAGGTCGGTTGCCTTGCCTGTTACGATAGAAAGCTCGTGATATGTTTTGGCAGTGCAGTCCTCCTCTGCTCCAACCGGATAAAAGGCTTCGATATCCGCAGTACGCGGCAAGGGCTGCTGCTCTGCGATAGCGGAATCAACAGTACCGGTTTTCTCAAAGTTGTTCAGATATTCGCTGTCGAGATATTCCAAAGTAGCGTCGATATCCATATCACCGTATAAATAGATATAGCTGTTTTCCGGGCTGTAATAGGTTTTGTGGAACTGCTCGAATTTTTCCTGAGTCAGCTGCGGAATAGCGTCCGGATAGCCGCCGGATTCAAAGCGGTAGCAGTTATCAGGGAACAGAGCCTTCATTGCTTCGTTTTCCAGATATGCGTCCGGCGAAGAATATACTCCCTTCATTTCGTTATAAACAACGCCGTTGTAGCTCAGCTTGCCGTCGAGGCTGTCCAAATTATAATGCCAGCCCTCCTGACGCAGGGTGTATCTGTTTTGGTAGAAGGAAGGATAGAACACAGCGTCCAGATATACGTCCATCAGGTTATGGAAGTCCTTATCGTTGCGGCTGGCAACGGGATACATGGTCTTATCCGGGAAGGTCATAGCGTTCAAAAAGGTGTTCAGAGAACCCTTGACGAGGTCTACGAAGGGCTCCTTTAAGGGATATTTGCGGGAGCCGCAAAGAGAGGAATGCTCCAGAATATGTGCTACACCTGTATCATCTGCAGGCGGAGTTCTGAAGGAAATAGAAAAAACCTTGTTATCGTCATCGTTAGCAAGGTACAAAAGGCGTGCGCCGCTCTTGATATGCTCCATGATATATGCCTGGGAGCTGATTTCATCTACAAATTGTGCTTGTAAAACCTTAAAGCCGTGGTATACGGCATTTATTGCTAAAGTCATTGTTGCCTCCTAAAAATTTACACTATGGTATTTATTATAACATATTTGCATATCTATTGTCTGAAAATCTTGTAAAAACAGTTAGCTGTTGCTAAAAAAGATTATCTCCTTGCCAAAAGCGCTGTTCTTGCCTATAATAATTAGTAGAATAGGCAGACCTGGAGGGAATATTGATGGAAGAAGCACGTTTTACACTGCGCATTCATCCTATTATCATGAATAAGATGAAGCATTTGGCAAAGATAAATGGCCGTTCGGTCAACAAGGAAATCGAACAGATTTTGAAATGGGTTATTGATGATTATGAGCGCCAATACGGAAAAATTGAGCTGACCAAGGCGGAAATGCCTGGCTTCAGCACAGGCGCAACGGTTAAAGAAGCACCGGAGCAGCCTATGGAAATGCTTTTCGGTTTGGATAATAAAAGTAAAAAATAATATGTAGGCTCCCCTGCCCTACGCAATACAAATAATTAAGGCACTACTGCGCTCACAGTAGTGCCTTTAGTTTTTGCTTATTTTGCTATTGCATGTTCCTTAAGCTCAAGCTTTTGCTTTTCTTCTACCTCTTTAATGCGGCAGCTGGCGAAAATAGAACCGGAAACGTTATGCCATATGCTGAAAATTGCGCCCGGAAGTGTAGCCAGCGGATTAGCGGCGAAGTTTGCGGTTGCCAGTGCCAGCGCCAGACCGCTGTTCTGCATTGCAACTTCAATAGCGATAGAGGTTTCCTTAGCGTAGGATACCTTCATCAGACGCGCCATGGCCAGGCCAAGAGCCATACCGATGCCATTGTGCAGGACAACAGCCAGCATAACGATCAGACCGCAGCTCATCAGCTTAGCAGCGTTAACAGCAACGATACCGTCGATAATGGTTACAATCGCTACAACGGAAACCAGCGGCAGAATACCGCCCAGCTTGACGATGGTTTCGTGGAAAAGGCTGTTTAATATGATACCTGCAAGCACAGGCAGCAGCACAATCTTCACTACGGAAAGCACCATAGCCATAAAGCTTACCTCAACCCAGGAGCCTGCCAGCAGGTACACCAGCACAGGTGTTACCAGCGGTGCAATCAAGGTCGAAGTGATGGTCATGCCCACGGATAAGGGAACGTCACCCTTAGCGATGTAGGCAATAACGTTGCTGGCAGTACCGCCGGGGCAGCAGCCTACGAGGATAACGCCCAGAGCGATATCAGTATCAAGATTCATCACTACAGCCAGAAAATAGGCTGCCAATGGCATGATGGTGTATTGCAGGATACAGCCGGAAATAACCTCCTTAGGTCGGGAAAAGACGATTTGGAAGTCCTCGCGCTTGATGGTCAGGCCCATGCCGAACATTGCCGTGCCCAGGAAGAGAGCGGTATACTGTGGAATCCACATGAATTTTTGCGTATGGGTGAAAGCAACCGCAGAGGTGATTAAAATCACGACGGCGATGTACTTGGATAAAAATCCGCTTACCTTGCCAATGATGTTTAAAACGCTGTTTTGCTCGTTCATATTAAATTGCCTCCTTACATGTATGCTGCCTTGGGGCAGTCACGCTGTTAATTGCCTCGAGCAGAAGCAATTACATGGGTATTGTACCACAAAAAGGAGGAAAAATAAAGTATCAGCAGGACTCTAGCAGGTGCGACACCTTCACCTGCAGCTTATCGGCGATGCGGAATACCAGGTCCATACTCGGGCGCGCGCTGCCGTGCTCGATTTTGCTCAAATACTGCGGAGTAATGCCTATCTGCTCTGCGAGCATCCCCTGCCCCAGCTCCTGCATGATTCTGTAATAACGTATTTTTCTGCCCATTTCTACATACTTTTCGCAATACATATATCCTCCACTCCTCTACTTCTTACTGATTATAGCTTACAGTATTTCCGGCATTTCTTCATGTAAAAAAAGGTGCGAAGACTGCCTTGATACCGCTTGCCAAAGTAAATACAGGTGCATTCCTGAAAAACGTGCCGGCAATCAGTTTTGCTTTTGCGTTATGTCTTAGCATAATCTTATTATAAAAAATAGGATAGCCAGAAATTGGCTATCCTAAAAAATTTTTTGAGAAATTTTTAGATATTTTTTGCGAAAATGAATTTTGCGCTTAGTTTACCGGTATCTCCTGTCTGGAAATAACCTCAATCAGCTCGCCCTGGCTTTTCAGCCAGATATCAATGCCTTTGCCGAAAACCTCCGCTTCGATAAGCGTACCGTTTTCGCCCTCCTCTACCACCTTGGCGGTCGGCAGGCGGTCAAGAATGTACTCGTAGCTGCCGCCTTTAAACAGGAAGCGCAGGCGCTGCAGATGGCCGCCGTACATAAACTGGATGCGCTTGCGGAACTCGCCCTCCTCAAAGCGCTTGGAATACGGAACGGCGAAATGCGTTTCGGTGACGGTAAAGCTGTTGATTCTGTCGATGCGGTAGATAGTCGGGAAGGGATCGTTTTCTATCTCGAATTTGAGCTCCTCCTTCTCCTTGGGCACAATGAAGCCTGCCAGATAAAAGTAAAATTCGGAGAACATGATGCCTACGGGCTGCAGTCTGCGCTGCACCAGAACGCCGTCGGTACGGCGGTAGTTAATGATTATTTCCAGATGCTCATGCACAGCGCCGCTAAGCTCCCACATCTTCTTCAGGAACTTATCCTTGTGCTGCGGTTCTACATAAAGCAGCTTTTCATTGCCTATAAGCTCGCTCACACGCTGCTGCTCCGTTTTCGGGATACAGCAGTCAATCAGCTTATCAAGAATCGGATACAGCTCCTTTTTGGTGAACGCCCTGCTTTCGAGCAGTATTTTGAGCGTGGCGAAAACCTCCTCGTTGGACAGCAGATTGCGTGATGGCGGTACAAGCTGGTAAGCGCCGAGCTTTTGGTTGTAGACCAAATCCTGCACCAGGCCTGATGCTTCGTTCTGCTCATGTAAAAAGGACCGCAGGTCTTCTATGTCGCGCTGAATAGAGCGTAAGGAGCAGCCGAAGCGTTGGGCCTCCTCCTTCTTGTAGAGCATTTTGCCGTCTACCAGGCGCGAATACATATAGAGCAAACGATCCTTTGCGATGCGTAAATCTGTCATTATTAGTTCCTCCCTGCCATGAAATTTGCAAAGCGGTTGCTGCAAGAAAATCTCTTTAAGCTAATTATAGCACAATCATTCTCTTAAGCAAACGTTTTGCCACCAGCTATAAGCAAATTTTACCATAGAGGGAGGACACATATTGTCTTTCTCTAAAAATATTTTTGGCTTTTTCAGGATATTTCAGAGATAACAGGCGAAAATTTACGCCTGTTCAGTTTTAAGTGCAGGCAGAAAGCCGTCCAATGCTTCCAAAGCGCGTGCTGCAATCTGAGCGTTCTTTTCTCTCTTCTTGCGGATGCGTACAGTGAGCGGCGGAATGAGACCGAAGTTGATGTTCATCGGCTGGAAGTTTTCTATCGCCGGGTTACTGATGTAGTTGGCCAATGCTCCGTGCGCAGTTACCTCGGGCAATTCTACCTCCGGCAGCTCCAATACCGCTCTGGCAGCAGCTAAACCGGCCATCAGTCCGGAGGCTGCCGATTCAACGTAGCCTTCTACGCCTGTCATCTGTCCGGCAAAGTAGAAGCGCTTGTTATTGCGCAGGTTGAAGTGCTTATCCAAAAGCTGCGGCGAATTCAGGTAGGTGTTTTTGTGCATTACGCCGAAACGGACGAACTCTGCGTTCTCCAGACCGGGAATCATGCCGAAAACACGTCTTTGCTCCGGCCATTTGAGGTGTGTCTGGAAGCCTACCAGATTATAAAGGGAGGCAGCGGCGTTATCCTGACGCAGCTGTACTACTGCGTAGGCTTCTTTGCCGTTGCGCGGGTCAATGAGCCCTACAGGCTTCAGCGGACCGAAGCGCATGGTGTCCTCGCCTCTTGCAGCCATTTCCTCGATAGGCATGCAGGCTTCAAATACATCATGCTCAAAATCCTTAACGGGAGCGCTTTCCGCATTGCAGAGAGCTTCCCAGAAGGCAACGTATTCCTCCTTTGTGTAGAAGGGGCAGTTGAGGTAGTCGGCACCGCCCTTGTCGTAGCGGGACGCACGGTAAACCTTGTCGTAGTCCAGGGAATCGGCGGTAACAATCGGTGCTGCCGCATCAAAGAAGTGCAGATAATCAGCCTGCAGCAGCTTTTTGATATCGGCGAAAAGCGCGTCGCTGGTCAGCGGGCCGCTGGCTACGATGACAGTGCCTTCGAGGCTTTCAAGATCGGTCACTTCTTCGTGGATAACGGTAACGAGCGGATTGGCCTTCACTGCTTCGGTTACGGCAGCGGCAAAGCCGTCGCGGTCAACAGCCAGAGCGCCGCCGGCAGGCACCTGATGCTCATCAGCTTTTTGCATGATGAGGGAGCCTAAACGGCGCATTTCTTCCTTCAGCAGGCCGACAGCGTTTTCAATGTTGGCTGCGCGCAGGGAGTTGCTGCATACAAGCTCGGCAAAATATGCGGTTTTATGTGCTCCGTCACTTTTTACGGGACGCATTTCGTGCAGGATTACAGGGATACCGTGGCGCGTGAGCTGGGTAACGGCTTCGCAGCCTGCCAGACCCGCACCGATTACATGTACAGGAGAGATAGTCATTTATTCGTTGCTGCCTTTCTTAGTTGTAGTAGTTTTTTTCGTTACGGTTGTTTTCTTTGCAGTAGCGGTTTTTTTAGCGGTAGTAGCTTTAGTAGCTGTAGTCTTTTTTGCTGCAGTGGTTTTGGTAGCAGTAGTTTTCTTAGCGGTAGTCTTTTTAGCCGCCGTAGTTTTCTTGGTTGCGGTGGTTTTAGCTTCCGTAGTCTTTGCTGCAGCGGTTTTGGAAGCATATACCGGTCTTGCCTTGGAGCATTCCGGGTTACTGCAGAACTTGCGCTTGCTGCCGTTGCGTTCAACGTGCTCTACCATCATAGCGCCGCAGTCCGGGCATTTTTCGTTAAGCGGCTTATCCCAGGTGGTGTAATCGCACTCGGGATATTTTTCGCAGCCATAGAATACCTTACCGGTTTTGCTCTTGCGTTCGAGGATATCGGCGCCGCACTTAGGACATTTTACACCAATCGGGTGCAGAATGGGTTTGGTATTGCGGCATTTGGGGAAGTTGGGGCAAGCCAGGAACTTGCCGAAGCGTCCCTCGCGGATAACCATCATGGTGCCGTCGTTGCACTTGTCGCAGGGAACGTCGGAGACCTCCAGCGGGATTTCGACAATAGGAATAGCCACGCCTGCGTGGTCCAGATCCTTTTTGAAGGGACCATAGAATTCGCTGAGAACTTCGTCCTTGGTGTGCTTCTTCTCGGCAACCTCATCCAGCTTTTCCTCCATCTGGGCGGTGAAGCCGATGTTGATGAGTCCCTTGAAATATTCGGTGAGCATATCTACGGTCATAATGCCAAGCTCGGTAACGAGCAGCTTTTTGGCCTCTTTGACAACGTAACCGCGTGTAAGCAGTGTAACGATGGTAGGTGCAAATGTGCTGGGGCGGCCGATGCCCTTCTCCTCCAGCTCTTTGATAAGCGTTGCTTCGGTGAAGTGCGCAGGCGGCTCGGTGAAGTGCTGCTCTGCCGGCATGAGCTTGTAAAGCAGCAGCTTGCTGCCGGGTTCAACGTAAGGAACCTTGGAGTCCTTTTCTTTATCATCATATTTGCTGTGCAGCTGCAAGAAGCCTGGGAATTTCAGTACGGAGCCTGTTGCACGCAGTTGGTAGTCGGCGGCATCAATCGTCAGGGTGGTAACATCATAAACGGCGTCCGTCATCTGACTGGCAACAACGCGGTTCCAGATGAGCGTATACAGCTTCAGCTGGTCATTGGTGAGGTACTTCTGCATCTCGGCCGGGGTACGCATGACGCTGGTCGGACGAATCGCCTCATGTGCGTCCTGAGCGTTCTTTTTGGTGCTGTAATGGTTTTCCTTCGCCGGGCAGAATTCGCTGCCGATGTTTTGCTTGATATAGTCGCGGATTTCGGCAATGGCAACCTCTGCCAGACGCACGGAGTCGGTTCTCATGTAGGTAATCAGGCCGACAGAAGTTTTGCCCAGGGATACGCCTTCATAAAGCTGCTGTGCGAGCATCATGGTCTTTTTGGCGCTGAAGTTGAGCTTTTTGTTGGCCTCCTGCTGCATGCTGGAGGTAGTAAACGGCGGTACGGGGTGACGCTTGCGTTCCTTCTTTACTGCGTCGCTCACGATGTAATCGGCCTTGGACAGCGCTTCTTCCGCTGCTCTGGCCTCTGCCTCATTGTGCAGCTCCAGCTTTTTGCCTTTGTATTTTACTGCTTCCGCTTCAAAGAGCTGTCCCTTGCTGCCTTCACGCAGCTTGGCGCTTAACGTCCAGTATTCTACCGGTACGAAATCTTCGATTTCACGGTCGCGGTCAGCAACGATTTTGGTAGCAACGGATTGTACGCGGCCGGCGCTCAGACCCTTGCGGATTTTGCGCCACAGCAGCGGGCTCAGCTGATAGCCTACGATGCGGTCTAAAATGCGGCGTGCCTGCTGTGCATCAACCATATCCATGTCAATGCAGCGCGGATGCTTGATAGCGTCCTTGACAGCGGCAGCGGTAATCTCATGAAATTCAATGCGGCAGGCAGATGTCGGGTCGATGCCCAGAATAAAAGCCAGATGCCAGCTGATTGCTTCACCCTCGCGGTCAGGGTCAGTTGCCAGTAAAACTTTGTCGGCTTTTTTTGCTTCTGTTTTCAGCGCTTTGATTAAATCGCCTTTACCGCGGATATTGATATATTTCGGCTCAAATTCGTTTGCATGCTCCTCGTCCGGCAGAAAGGTTACACCTAGGGTGCTTTTCGGCAGGTCGCGCAAGTGTCCCATAGAAGCCTTTACAGTATAGTTTTTGCCTAAAAATTTTTCGATAGTCTTGGATTTCGTAGGTGATTCCACGATAACCAGAGTCTTTGCCATTTATGTTCCTCCTACTTTCGGTAGTAACGCTGCGCCTGGTCTGTCGCCACCAGTCCGGCGGCCTGCAGGTCAAGCAGCTCCATGCTCACGGCAGCAAAAGCGGCTCCGCTCTGCTCCGTCAGCTTTTCTAAAGAAAGCGCTCCTGCCTGCAAAAGCGCAAGCAGCTTCGCTCCTAATTCCGTTGTGACAGGTGCGGGCGCAGGCTTTGGTTCCTGCGGCGCACAATCAAATATACTCGGCTGGGTTATGCAGCGGTTCATCGCCTGCTGCCAACTTCTTTTATCGTCTAAAATATCCTGTGGCATATCTACCAGCTTGGCACCGGTACGGATAAGCTCATGACAGCCTATGCTGCCGCCGTCGAAAATATTCCCCGGTACGCAGTATACCTCACGTCCCTCGTCGGCAGCGATATTCGCCGTAATTACAGCGCCGCTGCGCTTGCCTGCCTCTGCTACCAGTACGGCCTGCGACAGACCAACGATGATACGGTTGCGCGCAGGAAAATTTGCCGCTGCTGGCGGAACTCCCGGCGGATATTCCGTTACCAGTGCTCCCTGCTCGGCAATGCGGGCGAACAGCTTGGCGTTTTCGGGCGGATAGACAATATCCAACCCGCAGCCTAATACTGCCACCGTCGTACCTCCGGCCTGCAGGCAGGCCTCGTGTGCCGCCGTGTCGATGCCCTTGGCACCGCCGCTGATGATCGGTATGCCTTCGCGCGTCATCGTCTTGGCAAAGTAGCCTGCGGCACGCACGCCGTATTCGCTGCAGCGTCGTGAGCCGACGATGGCCAAAGCATAATTTGCCTGCGGCAGCTTGCCCTTGACGTACAAAACTAAGGGCTTGTCGCTTAATTGCTGCAGGCTCTGCGGATAGGCAGCGTCGGTATAGGCCAGTATCTGCACGCCGTTATGACGGCAGAAGTAATCCAGCCTTTGCGGCAGACGCGCATCACGGTTGCTGATAAAGCTTTGCACTGCTCGCGGCGTACAGAGGCCGGTTGCCGTAAGCGTGGCGGCACTCGCTTCAAAAACAGCGCGGGCACTGCCCAGAGCGTTAATCAGATCAGGTATTCTGCTGCGTCCCAGACCGGGGACAACAGCGCAGACAGCGGCAAGGTATAAGGTGGTATCCATAAGGTCACACTCCTCCTGTAATAAATACATGATTATGCAGTCAGAGCGGAACTACATGCCACAGCCTTCATAATATGCGATTTTCTTACATTATAATGATGAAATTCGTATTGGTCAAGTAAATTAATTATACAATAGAAGAAATTGTCAGCCAAATGCGGGGCAAATTCTTCACGAAAAGGCCCAAACATCGGCCTATATACAACAAAAGGACTCCCTCATCCGAAGGAGTCCGAAAATTATTTTTGCAGTCTTTGCATAACGTAGTCGACAATCTGCTGTGCTGCCAAAGGATGTGCGTGCTCACTGCAGGCTGCTGCCTCACGCGGGCTTACCGTGCTGTTTTTGATGTGCTGCACCAGCTCGTCGGTAGAACGTGCTACCAGAGCGCCGCAATACTGCTGCAGGAAAGCGGCGTTGCCCTCCTCCTGCCCCGGCAGCGGCTTGTAGATTAAAAGGTCCAGTCCGCTCGCCAGCACCTCGGCAGAGGTTAAACCGCCGGCCTTGGTGATAATCATATCAGCGCCGGCCATGAGCTGTGGTACGTCCTCACGGAAGCCGTAGATTTCGGCAGTAGCGCCGTATTTGGCTTGCAGCTGTGCCGCTAACGCTTCGTTGTGGCCTGTGACAGCAACAACGCGCAGGTTTTTCAGAGCGGCGCGCTGCAGTGCCGTGATTATCTCGGCCATCGGCAGCAGGCCCTCGCCCCCGCCCATCAGCAGGCAGACGCGTTCGGTTTCGTCCCAGCCGAAGAACTCGCGGCATTTCTGCTTGTCATGCTTAATCATAAACTGCTGACGCACGGGAATGCCCGTAGCCTGAATGTCGGCATCGGTAGCGAGCTTGTCACGCAGCAGCTCGTCGGCGATAAAATAGGTATCCACACCGTCGCAAACCCACCAGCGGTGAATCGTAAAGTCGGTCACTACAGCACCGAGCCAAAGCTTGGGATGCTGCTTTTTGTAATAGCCGATGATGCCTGCGGGTGTAGCGTGCGTAGCGATTACCGCATCAGGCTGTACGCTGCGCAGGTAGCTGCCTCCTAACCACGCCAACAGGCGGTTTAAAAGCTCACGCATCCATAAAGAGCCGCCCTGCTTGTTGCCCCAGCTGTAGGCCAGCTTATAAAGCCAGGGGCAGCATTTTAAAATCCACAGGTAGGTGCCGAGAAAGACCTTGCCCAGAAACTGCGGGAAGAAGTCGAAGATGTTGCCGTGGATGGCCTCAACCTCCGGACGGTCGGCTAAGGCTTGCTCCAGCGCTTCGGCTGCCAGCCTGTGTCCCGAGCCTATGGGTGCCGAAAGCAGGAGCACAGTATATTTTTTTCGTGTTTCGTGCATATGTATCACCATCTATATTGTATCGGAAATATAGCTAATCGGAATTTTTTTGCGAAAAAGGCTTGCTATCATAGCCTTTATATTGTATCATATTTTTAACTACAATCAATAGTTAATGTTCTCGCAAAGAGTAAAATTCGTGAGAAATTTTTGGGAGGCTCATCAAATGACTACAAGAAGACCTGTTGAAAGCTTTAGCTTTCCTGTAGAAAAAATTAAAGAAGGTTATTATACTGACGCATATTTTATGCGTTCCGAAGAAATCTTAAACGGTGATAATTATCATCCGCGTGTGCTGATGCAGGTGTTCGCCCGTGACCATGTTGTTGTTTGCGGTACCGACGAGGTCATTGCTCTGATCCGTCAATGCGCTTTCCATCCGGAAACTATCGAAATTCATTCCCTGCGTGACGGCGAAGAGGTTGACGAGTGGGAAACCGTTATGACTATCGAAGGCGATTATGCCGACTTTGCGCATCTGGAAACCATCTATCTGGGTATTCTGGCACGCCAGAGCCGCATTGCTACAAATGTTCGCCGCGTAGTGAAGGCTGCCAACGGCAAGCCGGTGCTTTTCTTCCCTGCACGTTATGATATTTACCAGACTCAGGAATCCGACGGCTATGCAGCTTTGGTTGGCGGCATCCACGGCTTCTCTACCGATGCTAATGCTCTGGCAGCAGGAGGCAAGGGTTTGGGTACTATCCCCCATGCATTGATTGCTTCCTACAAGGGTGACACTGTCGCTGCTACCGAAGCATTCGATAAATATGTTGATCCGTCTATCGCACGTATCGCTCTGGTTGATTTTGACAACGACTGCGTAAACACTTCTCTGGCTGTGGCCCGCAAGCTGGGCAAAAAGCTCGCAGGTGTGCGTCTGGATACCTCCGGCAGCATGGTTGACAAGAGCCTGTGGACTCAGATTGGTACCTTTAAGCCGACCGGTGTTTGCAAGGAGCTGGTTTGCAACGTTCGCCGTGCGCTGGATGCCGAGGGCTTCAACCACGTTAAGATTATCGCCTCCGGCGGCTTTGACGCTGAGCGCGTAGCAGCCTTTGAGGAAATGGGCGTGCCTGTTGATACCTATGCAGTAGGTTCTTCCTTCTTCGACGGCAACATCAACTATACTGCGGATATCGTTAAGGTTGATGGCAAGGACTGCGCTAAGGCCGGCCGTAAATACAATCCTAACCCCAAAATGGAGCTTGTAAAATAATTTGCAACAATGAGGTTGCAGTGCGAAAGTGCTGCAGCCTTTTTTGCTATCCTAATGAAGGAAATATGGCTATCAGCAAGAATACTTACTACGGGAAACAAAATGTCCCTTCAGTCAGGAAAAATTACGGCCACTCATTTCGTGTGGAACCAAGACGAAGCGGCGCAAAACTCGCGCGAAGCCAAGAGATTCTGCAATATGAGTTTGCATAGCGCTCAGACATTGCGCCCCTTCTGTGGTTCCAGACACTCATTCGCTGTAATTTTTTTTCCTTACGCGACATTCCATTCCCATATTCATAAATCTTAGCTTTGATATACCATGTGATTATCACAATTTCATCTACATAAAAAGGAGAACCCACTATGTCATTGAATACAACTCCCGCTGCCGAGCGTATCCACATCGGTATCTTCGGCAAGCGTAATGCCGGCAAGTCTAGCCTAATCAACGCCATCACCAGTCAGGAGCTTGCCATTGTCAGCGAACAAAAGGGCACCACTACCGACCCTGTATATAAGGCTATGGAGCTTTTGCCCCTCGGCCCCGTAATGATTATCGATACCCCCGGCCTCGACGATGAAGGCGAGCTGGGCGCGCAGCGCATCGCCAAGGCTCAGCAGGTGCTGAATAAGTGCGACATCGCTCTGCTCGTAGTAGATGCCAGTGTTGGCCTCAGCGAAGCGGATAAAGCACTGTGGCAGCAGCTGCAGGCGAAAAAACTGCCCTCCATCCTTGTGCTGAACAAAGTAGAACTGTTAGACGAAATGCGCCAGGCACTGCTCACTATGGAGGCCATGAAGCTCACTAAGCAATGCTTCCTTGTCAGCGCCATCACCAACCGTAACATCAACGAGCTGAAGGAGGCTATCGCTGCTTTGCGCCCGCGTGAGGTAGAACGCCAGCTGCTTGGCGATTTGATTAAGCCCTGCGACATCGTAGTGCTCGTAACGCCGATTGACAGCGCCGCTCCCAAGGGCAGATTGATACTGCCGCAGCAGCAGGTACTGCGCAACGTGCTCGACAACAAGGGCATTACCGTAACTGTGCAGGAAAGCGAACTGGCGGAAGCACTGGCACGCCTCGCCTTCCCGCCCAAGCTCGTTGTAACCGACAGCCAAGCCTTCGGCGTAGTCAGCAAAATTGTGCCGCCCACCATTCCGCTCATCTCCTTCTCCATCCTCATGGCGCGCTACAAGGGCACGCTCAGCGCAGCCGTGAAGGCAGTGCGTGTGCTCGATACAGTGCAGGATGGCGATAAGATACTCATCAGCGAGGGCTGCACACACCACCGCCAATGTCAGGACATCGGCACAGTAAAGCTTCCCGGCTGGATTCGCAGCTTCACCAAAGCGGAGCCTGAATTCTGCTTCAGCAGCGGCACGGAATTCCCTGAGGATTTGTCACAATATAAACTTGTAGTGCATTGCGGTGGCTGCATGCTCAACGAACGCGAAATGCAAAGCCGCAGCGAATGTGCTGCAGCGCAGAACGTCCCCATGACCAACTACGGCATTGCTATTGCCTATATGCACGGCATTTTAAAGCGCAGCGTCGCTCCCCTGCCGGATATCGCCAAGCTGCTGGAGTAAAGCTTCAGCTGAACAGGAGAAAGTGAGGGTATGAACCATGCACAGTTTTTTATATTATTACCTGATCTTCATCAACTGCACCGCCTTTGTCGTCTACGGTGCAGATAAAGCCTTCGCCAAGCTGCACAGCTGGCGTGTGCCGGAAATAGTGCTGCTGTTTTTGGCAGCGCTCGGCGGCAGCGCAGGCGCATTTATCGCCATGCAGCTTTTCCGCCATAAGACACAGCATTTGAAGTTTATCTTCGGCGTACCGCTCATTTTCTTTCTGCAGGTAGCAGTCATCAGCTATTTTTTCTATAAGGGCTGAGCGCTCACTAAAAACCGTACAAACCGTACAAAACCGTACAACCCCTTGCTGCATAAGGCTTTGGGGCTGTACGGTTTTTGTGTTGCACTTATAACTCCGCAACCTTCGGCGGATACTTTGCTTCAAAAGCGCGCAATACACCAAGCAGTCTTTCGTCCAGATAGCTCATACCCTGCTCCCGTAGTTTTTGTGGTATGCCGTAGTAGCATTCTGCTACCGCACCGGTGATTGCTGCCAGTGTGTCGCTGTCACCGCCGATAGAAATAGCATTACGGATAGCATCTTCATAGCTTGTCGACTCAAAGAAGGCCATCAATGCCTGCGGTACGGTATGCTGGCAGGTTTCGTTGAACATATAGGAATCGCGGATACCGTCGAGCGTGAAGTCCATAGGATAATAGTTGGCATTAATATAATCCCTGATAGCTTGCATAGTTGCGCCCTGCTTGGCCATAAATGCTGTCACAGCAGTTGCCTCCGCTCCCTTGATGCCTTCCGGATGGTTGTGCGTCACGTCCGTCACCATCAGCGAAAGCTGTTTGACCTGCTCTAGGGTATTCGTAGCATAAACAATACCGCTCACGCGCATTGCCGAACCATTGCCATAGCTGTTATAAGGCTGCGGGTCGTCAAAATAAAGCCAGCAGGAAAAGGTTCTGCCATAACCGGCATCAGGATATGCCTCACCAAAAGCACGCATTTTTGCTACAGCCTGCTCGCGCAAATCGCTGAAATCAGGCTTGCTCTCCAAAAGCGCCTCACATAACGCCAAAGACATTACGCTGTCATCTGTGAAAAAGCAGTCATTAGTAAAAAACTCAAAATCCTTCGCTTTGTAATTATCCCATTCAAAACGTGAACCGACAATATCGCCAATAATTGCACCTAGCATTGTATACGCCTCCACTCATTTGTTATATGTATATTATAGCATAATCGTCTAAACCGTACATCATAACAAAAACCGTACACGCGCAAAGGCTTGCCCGGCCTGCGTTTGTACGGTTTTCTGCGACAGCAATAATATACATATAAACATATACAGAAACGCTCTGCCAACCTTGCGGTCAGCAGAGCGTTTTATTGTGTCAGTTTTAAGCCTCAGCTTATTTGAAGTAGCTTACGCCGGACAGGAAAATCTTCTGATCCTTGTCGCCCGCAATGTTGCGGAACAGGCCCGGAGCAAAACGCTCGCTGTGGCCCATCTTGCCGAGGATACGTCCGTCGGGGCTGGTGATGCCTTCGATAGCATACAGGCTGCCGTTCGGGTTGAACGGAGTGTTCATGGTCGGTACGCCCTGAGCATTTACATACTGGGTAGCAACCTGGCCGTTAGCGAACAGCTCTTTGATAGTGCTTTCCGGAGCGTAGAAGCGGCCTTCGCCGTGGGATACGGCAACAGCATGCTCTTCGCCTGGTTCGCACAGGCTGAACCACGGAGATTTGTTGGAAACAACTCTGGTGGTAACAATCTGGGAAATATGACGGCCGATGTTGTTGAAGGTCAGTGTCGGTGCATCGCTGGTCATATCGCGGATATCGCCGTACGGAACGAGGCCGAGCTTAATCAATGCCTGGAAGCCGTTGCAGATACCCAGCATCAGGCCATCGCGGTTTTCCAAGAGGTCGCTGATTGCTTCCTTGATGCGCGGGTTGCGGAACATGGTAGCGATGAACTTGCCGCTGCCGTCAGGCTCGTCACCGGCGCTGAAGCCACCTGGGATCATCACAATCTGGGAGTTGTTGATATATTTAACCATTGCTTCTACGGATTCTTCGATAGCAGCAGCGGTAAGGTTGCGCACGATGAAGGTGTTAGCTTCGGCACCTGCAGCTTCAAAAGCACGGGCGCTGTCGTATTCGCAGTTGTTGCCGGGGAATACGGGGATGAATACGCGCGGTTTGGCGATATTCACCGGAGCGGTCAAAGTCAGCTCGCTCTTGTACAGCGGCATAGCGATGTCAGCAGGCTCTTCTGCCTTCGGAGTGCCGTCCGGGAAGATGCCCAGCAGCGGCTCGCGGTATGCGGCAAAGGCTTTCGCAGCGTCAATCTTGGTGTCGTTGATGGTGATGCCTGCTTCGGCAGTAGTGTGGCCGAGCAGCATGTAATCCAGACCTTCGAACAGCTCTTCCGGTTCTACGCCGGCTGCCAGCTCGAGGACCATGCCGCCTGGCTGCAGAGTGAAGAGGCTGTCGGTATCGTGGAACGGTTTGATAAATTCAAAGCCAAGCTCGTTGCCCAGGCTCATGGTGGTTACCAGTGCAGCTACGCCGCCCTCTTTAACAGCGGCAGCAGCAGCAATCTTGCCTGCTTCCATAGCCTTGTGTACAGCGGTCAGGTTTTCCTTCAGCACTGCAAAGTCCAGTACTTCTGCACTATTGCGTGGGCAGGACAGGAAGATTACCTTGTCGCCTGCTGCCTTGAAGTCGGCAGATACAGCCTTGTTGCCGTCGATTACGCCTACTGCGAAGGAAACGAGTGTCGGCGGAACGGTTTTATCCATGAAGGTACCGCTCATGCTGTCCTTGCCGCCGATTGCCGGCAGGTCCAGAGCATCAAGTGTGGTGAAGGCGCCCAGCAGTGCGCTGAACGGCTGGCCCCAGCTGTTGGCATCATGCAGTTTCGGGAAGTACTCCTGCAGAGTCAGGCGCAGCTTAGCGGGGTCAGCACCCAGAGCTACGGCACGAACTACGGATTCGGTTACAGCGTACATAGCGCCATGGAACGGGCTCCAGCAAGCAACGTTCGGGTTGTAGCCGCATGCCATTACGCTTGCTGCGGTGGTGTTGCCGTGCAGTACGGGGATGCGGCCTACCATACCCTCGCTCGGAGTGAGCTGGGTTTTGCCGCCGAACGGCATCATTACGGTGCCACGGCCGATGGTGCTGTCAAAACGCTCGGACAGGCCCTTTTCGCTGCAGACATTCAGACGGCCTAGGTTAGCCAGCCATGCAGCTTCAAGGTCAGCAGCGGAGGTTACTTCGGCAGGAACCTGCTCGAATACGTTGTCCTCTTTTTCTTCGCTTACTACGATATTGGTGTGTTGTGCAACGCCGTTGGTATCGAGGAAAGCGCGGGACAGGTCAACAATTTTATCGCCACGCCAGAACATAACCAGGCGCGGTTCTTCGGTAACGTCGGCAACAACAGTTGCTTCCAGGTTTTCTTCGTCAGCATATTTGATGAAGGAGTCGCGGTCAGCGGCAGCGATAACAACAGCCATACGCTCCTGAGATTCGGAGATAGCCAGCTCGGTGCCGTCCAGGCCTTCATATTTCTTGGGAACCTTATCTAGGTCAATAACAAGACCGTCGGTCAGCTCGCCGATAGCAACGGATACACCGCCTGCACCGAAGTCGTTGCAGCGTTTGATCATTGCGGTTACGGCAGGGTTGCGGAACAAACGTTGGATTTTGCGTTCGGTTGGAGGATTACCCTTCTGTACCTCTGCGCCACAGCTCATGAGGGAGTCAACGGTGTGCTCCTTAGAGGAACCGGTTGCACCGCCGCAGCCGTCACGACCGGTTTTGCCGCCCAGCAGCACTACGATATCGCCGGCAGCGGGACGCTCACGGCGAACTGCGCTACGGGGAGCAGCGCCGATTACGCCGCCGATTTCCATACGCTTCGCAACAAATTTATCATGATAGTATTCCTGTACATGGCCGGTTGCCAGACCGATCTGGTTGCCATAGGAGCTGTAGCCTGCAGCTGCGCCGATGGTAATCTTGCGCTGAGGCAGCTTGCCGGGCAGGGTTTCGCTGATTGGGGTGCGCGGGTCAGCACTGCCGGTTACACGCATAGCCTGATATACATAGGAACGGCCGGACAGCGGGTCGCGGATTGCACCGCCGAGGCAGGTTGCAGCGCCGCCGAACGGTTCGATTTCGGTCGGATGGTTATGGGTTTCGTTTTTGAACATTACCAGCCACTCTTCAGTCTTGCCGTCGATTTCGATAGGCACAACGATAGAGCATGCATTGATTTCTTCTGACTGGTCAAGGTCAGCTAGCTTGCCTTCCTTGCGCAGCTTCTTCATGCCGATTACGGCAATGTCCATCAGGGTTACCGGACGCTCGGTGTCTTCACCGTAAACCTCGTCACGGGCAGCCATGTATTTGTCATAGGCCTCTTGTACAGGCTGGGTAAAGGTGCCGGGAACGATATCTACATCTTCAATCTGAGTCATGAAGGTGGTATGACGGCAGTGGTCGGACCAGTAGGTATCCAGCACACGGATTTCGGTAATAGTAGGCTCGCGGTGTTCTTCGTTGAAGTATTTCTGGCACCACAGCAGGTCGTCCAGGCTCATAGCCAGGCCCATGGATTGGCGCAGTGCTTCCGCTTCTTCTTTGGACATGGTCAGGAAACCGGTAACGGATTTAACCTTTTCCGGCTCCTCGCAGGTGCTGATGAGGGTTTCGGGTTTAGCCTGCTCAGCCTCACGCGCTTCAATCGGGTTGATGCAGTAAGCCTTGATTTTTTCGACTTCTTCCGCAGTCAGCTTGCCTTCCAGCACATATACCTTAGCAGCAGCAACCATCGGGCGCTCCTTTTGGGTAATCAGCTGGATACATTGTTCGGCAAAATCCTCACGCTGGTCGTATTGACCGGGCAGCAGCTCTACGGCGAAGGCAGCCTCGCCTGCAGCCAGCGGCAGCTCCTCTTCTACGACATTATCGACAGGCGGCTCGGACAGCACCAGCTGTTTAGCCATAGCGAATTCCTCATCGCTCAGGCCCATCACGTCATAGCGGTTAACGATACGCATACCGGTAAGATTGCTCATACCAAGGTTGTTGCGCAGATCTGCAAGCAAGCCATGTGCTTCGACAGCAAAGGCATCCTTCTTTTCTACAAAAAGTCTTCTAATGTTACTCATATACACGGCCTCCAATGTAATTTTTTCGAGGTGAATACTTGCTATTTATGTTTCTATTTTAACACACTTCGGCGTTTTATCCAATATGGATAGCGATAAATATAGGCATATTAGTGAACATTTTTCAGTTTTAACTAAAAATAATTCGGAAAATCGGCCATAATGCAAAAATGGCCACCATGAAAGATGACCATAATTTTATTGAACAGGATGTTTGTGATAACGCTTGTTATTTGGCAAACTCTTGGCTTACCTTAGCAATCGCTTTTACCGTAGCGCGGATATCTGACTGCGCCAGTATGCCGCTGACTATGGCTGCGCCGTCAGCGCCTGCCGCGAGCACCTCGCGGTAATTGTCCGCAGTTACGCCGCCGATGCCGACAACAGGCAGTCCCTTCTCCCTGCAGATAGCAGCTAAACCATCAGTACCAAGCTTTTGCACGTCTGCCTTGGTAGCAGTGCCGAAGACAGCGCCGCAGCCAAGGTAATCCGCACCGTTTTGCAGCGCCGCTTTAGCCTCCGCCGGATTGTGCGCCGAAACACCGATGAGATAATCCTCGCCCAGAATCTTGCGCGCCGCAGCGCAGGGAAGGTCGTCCTGCCCCAGGTGTACACCTGCTGCCCCCACCGCCATGGCGATATCCAGACGGTCGTTGATAATCAGCGGCACATTAAAGCTGTCGCACAGTGCTTTCAGCTGCAGCGCTTCGGCGTACATTTCCGCGCTGGATGCTGTCTTGGCACGGTACTGCACCAGCGTCACGCCGCCTTCGAGCGCCTCACGCACGCAGTCAATAAGCGTCCTTCCCTGCAGGCAGCTATCGTCCGTAACCAGATAAATACTGTAATCAGGCTGTGCTTTCATCAGGACACCTTTTCCTCCGGCTTAAGATTTACTAGATTCCACTTCGTAGTTACATGGTAAATGGCGTCAATCAGGCGTACCTTGAACATGCCGGGGCCGTCCTTCTTCTCGAGGAAGTTGGCAGCCAGCTCGGCGCTCTGGCCCATGATTACTACGCCCAGTGCTGCCGCAACGAGCATATCCTTGGTAATAGCGGCGCAGCAGGCAACTAAGGTAGTAGTCATGCAGCCGCTGCCGGTGATATCCTGCATTAGCGGGTGACCGTTGTTCAGTACAACAGCCTGCTTGCCGTTGCTGATGTTGTCTATCGGGCCGGTGACAGCAAACACGCAGCCGAATTTGGCAGCAGCATCCTTAGCGGTGCGCAGTGCTTCGCCCTCTTCGGTGCCCTGCTCCATATTGTCCACGCCACGGCCGCCGGTTGCACCCAGCAGCAGCGCCTGGCATTCGCTGTGGTTACCGCGCACGATGTCAATATAGCCTGCGTTCAGCAGCTTCAGCGCGAAGTTCAGACGTACGGTAGAAGCCATTACGCCCACGGGGTCCAGTACTACGGGGATGCCCTTGGTTTTGGCCGCCTGCGCCGCACGCTCCATAGCAATTTGCTTATTGAAGCTCAGCGTACCAAGATTCAGCACCAGTGCGTCGGCACCGGCAGTAATTTCGATAACTTCCTCCGGCTCATCAGCCATTACAGGAGAAGCACCTGCTGCCAGTGCAGCATCTGCACAGCTTTCCGCCGTAACGTAATTAGTAATTTCGTGGATGACAGGTCTTGCATTACGCAGCTTGTCAACCAGCTCGCCAAAAGTATTTTTTAAGTCCATTAGTCTAAGATACCAGCCTTTCTGTATAAATCAACAAAATGATGCGTCGGTCCGCAGCCGCTACCTAGTTCAATGCCATGCTCGATGGCTTCGGTAACGTAGGCCTTGGAGGTGCGTACTGCCTCAGGCAGCACCAACCCCTTGGCCAGATTTGCCGCCAGACTGCTCGAAAGCGTGCAGCCTGTGCCATGAGTATTTTTCGTAGGGATGCGCTTGCCGGGGAACCACGTTTCCGTGCTGCCGTCAAAGAGCAAATCATCCGCTGTATCGCTCAAATGACCGCCTTTTACGAGCACAGCCTTCGCTCCCAGAGTAATAATTTTTTCCGCTACGGCGCGCATCTGCGCCTTTTCCGTAACCTGCATGCCGGTAATTGCCTCTGCTTCCGGCAGGTTGGGCGTAACCAGCGTAGCCAACGGCAGCAGCTCCTTAATCAGCGTTTCGCAGGCCTCCGGTGCCAGCAGCGGATAACCGCTTTTGGAAATCATTACCGGGTCCACCACGATAATGCGTGGCTGATAACGGCGCAGGCAGGCGGCAATCGTGCGGATAATCTCCGGCTGCGATACCATGCCTATTTTTACTGCGTCCACATGGATATCATCAAAAATGGCAGCAATCTGCGCTTCTACGATATCACAGTCAATATTTTGTACTGCGGTAACACCACAGGTGTTTTGTGCCGTAACGGCGGTAATGACGCTCATACCGAAGGTACCGTGAGCGGCAAAGGTCTTTAAATCGGCCTGAATTCCCGCGCCACCGCTGGAATCACTGCCGGCAATCGTCAGCAAATTCTTCATCTGCTTTCTGCCTCCTTTAATGCGCACTCAACGTGCGCATGTATTTTCTTTGTTTTGGCCGGAGTAATCGAACAGACCGTCGTTCTTTTCCTCCAACGCTTTGATAATATGATAGGTATATTCGTTGTAGGGTGTGGGAATCCCCAGCTCCTTGCCCATCGCCATCAGAGCACCGGAGAACATATCAATCTCAGTGTGTCTGCCTGCGTCCAGATCCTGCAGCGTAGAATAGCGCACGGATGGCGGAACGGCGCTGCCACGACCGGAGCTTGCGGGACATTTGCTCATATCAATGCCCTTGGCGGCGGCGATGTCCTCCAGTTCACGGCGCAGTCCTTCCTTAATCGCACGCATATGCTCACTGTCCCGGTAGCAGCCAAGACCTGCCCCAATAACAGCCTGCGGCAGATTGTTGCAGACGTTCAGGCGGAACTTGCACCAGATTTCTTCATTAATGCAATCCGTATGGCGGATATGGATATCGGCGCTGCGCATAAGCGCTTCAATCGCCAGCACACGCTCACTCTCAAACGGTGCCTGCGCTTCGCCGAAAACAATACCGATAGTCTTTTCCGGGTTAAAGCGCACACCGTTGCCATCGTGGCGCGATGCAATCTTGATCAGTGCAGGCAGAATCTGCTTGCTGTCGATAGCGCCGGCAATAATTTTCTCACTGTCCACGCCGTTCATCAGGCTCATGACAGTGGTATTAGGGCCAACTGCCTCGCGGATGCTTGCCAGTGCGCCGGGCAGAGCGCCGTATTTCAAAGCGACAATCAACAGATCTACGCCCTTGGCTTCCTGCGGGCTCCACACCTGCGGATGGTAGGTTACGTTGTTGATGCTGCAGCCCTCGTCACGCAAACGCGCAGCACGGCTGCCTTCGGCGATAATGCCGAATCTGATATCGGGGAGCTTGCTCAGTCCCCAGATTATATAAGAGCCTACGGCTCCTGCTCCTAAAAGTGCGACAGATTTTATCTCCATGCTTATCACTCCTTATTGCTTGCGAAGAAGCGCTGCAGGCCGAGGCGGAATTTATTCCGCTGAGGCTGTAACGCTCATTGCAGTAAAGCTAATTATACATTATATATTATAGCATATCGGGGCGCATAAAAAAACAGCAGCGAAGTGCAAGGCACGAGCTGCTGTGAAGAACGGATGAAATTTATAGTATATATGGAAGAAGTTTTTATGCTGTCAGCTTGGAGGCAAGCTCACGTACCTCTGCTTCCGAGAGTTTAGAGTGACGTACGGTGAATTCGATGCTCATACCGTCAGCCAGTAAGCCTTTGGCAAGCTCTATTCTGTTTGTCTGCTCTTTTTTCTCAGCTTCTTTCGCTAATGCTTCTGCCTTTCTTGCAGCATATTCTTCAACTGCCTTCGCTGCTGCTTCTGCCTTTCTTGCAGCATATTCTTCAATTACGTCAGTCATTTTTTCTTCGCCCTCCTTACTGTATTTCAAAAATTCCATGCGCTCGGCAAATTCTTGGTAATGTAAATTTTTAGGCTCTGTGCAGTATAAGTCATGCATGAGCTTGCCCAGCGCTGTATTATCACGGCGCTGACTGTTGACATAAATAATATGCGAACCATCTTCAAAATCTTTGGCGCTTTGCTTAATCGTTCGTCTTATGTCATATAACGGCAAATTGTCGCGCAAGACATCGTTTTCCGTGATAAAAATCACATAAGTATCCGGCAGCTCTTCGTAGAGCTTACTTGGCTGCAGAAAATGTGTATCGAGAATACTGCTGTAAAATCTGGCACGTCTTGCCGGAGCGCCTTCATCGCTTCTCTGCACCTCTACGTTAAAATAACGTCCTTTGCTATCCTGCGCTAAAATATCCAGCTGAGAAGAATGTCCGTAGATATTTCGGATAAAGCTCTGAATCCTGACATTCCTCACCTTAATTTTATCATCTCCCAGAATAATGCGCAAGAAAACCTGCGCTGCTTTCTTGTTGTCATCAAGCATGAAGTTCATAAACCTGTTATTCATCACGCAAAGGCTGCGTATGACCTGCTTGATTTCACTTTCTTGACTTGCTTCTTTTGTTTGCATTACTTCAACTTCCTTCTTAACAAAAAATGCCCTATGTACTACTTCAATAATACACAAGGCATTCTCAATGACGCTGCGACGACCGTACTCCAGGCAGGCGTACAAAATCTTACGGTCTTATATTATCAGATAATTGCGATAATATCAAGAATAATGTGAAAATTCTCTAATCACTAAGGTCAGCCTTCAAGCTCTATGTTTATTTCTTTCAGTTATGAAAGAAGTTGAATTAACCCAAAGTATCAAAAAACAAAATCCCCCGCAGGGACCCCTGCGGGGGATTTGTGCATCCTAAAGTATTCAAAGCATACAGCTGCTCTATTCACTTCTTCACAGCCAAGCTGCGGATGGAAACATTCACGTTATTCACCTTCATAGCTGTCATATACTCAATTTTTTCCTTAATCTTCGCCTGGAACTGCTTGGTAACGGCAAAGAGCTTGACGCCGTAATACAGCACAACCTCTACGCTGATAACAATGCCCTTGCTGTTGTCGCTGCGGCGGCGCACCTTAATCGATGTGATGCGCTCCACGCCCTCCAGCTTGCGCCCGATAATTTTGATGATATCCTCCAGCGCACTGTCGGAAATCAGCAGCTTGCCGTAAAAGCTGAACGAAGGACGCACGATAGAACGGTCCGCATCCTTCTCCTGCTTGCGCTGGCTGGAAAAAATATTATAGGGCAAATCGGCAAAATAGCCTGTGAAATGAGGCTTCAGCTCAATCGTCGGCACCGGCACGATATGCTTGCCCTCCTGCAGACGCGCATGACGGGCCTTCTTGATTTCGGCCTTGCTGGCAATCTGGTTGATATACACCGTCTTGACCGGCTTATCCAGCTTCAGCCTGCCTATAATCTTGTTGATCATATTGTCCGAGGTAGCAATAATCAGCAGACGATGAATGTTGTTGGTCGCCAGCGCCTCACGCACCGCCTGCGCGTGTCCTTCGTCAGTGAAGATGGCACGCTTTACGGCCTGTATTCTGTTGTCTTCGTTCTTGGCGGAGGTGCCTGCCAGGATTTTGGTACCCTTAATCAGCAGGCCGTCGTCAATAATAGCGTCACAACGGTTGTCAAAGGCCACGCCGATGGCATGGTGGCTCTTGCCTGTGCCGCTGGGTCCTACAAAAGCAACTACTTCCATTCTATTACACCCTTAACATCATCATATTGCACCTGCCAGATTCCCAGCTTTGTGGGGAAACGGTCAGGGATTCCGTGAAAGTCACTGCCGCCGCTCACCAGCAGTCCATGCTCCTTCGCCAGCGCCAGCCAATGGGCCTGCGCCCGTGCATCCGCGCTGGGGTGCCACACCTCGATGCCGTCAAAAGGCTCTGCAGCAAGCAATCGCTCGGGCAGAGTTTTATCCACCAGCTCCGAGGGATGTGCCAGCACAGCGATACCGCCTGCCTCGTGAATCAGCGCCACTGCCTCATGCGGAGAAAGCTTGGGCTGCGGCACATACGCCGGTCCGCCGCGGTGCAGCAGTGCGTCGAAAACCTCCTGCACGGTAGCAAAATAGCCCTTGGCCACCAGTGCCTTGGCCACATGCGGACGGCCCACTGCCCTGTTCTTGGGGTCGCAGGCCTCTACCTCCACATGGTAGCCTAACTTTTCCAGCTTCTCCAGCATGGCATATAAACGGTGCTCGCGCGCATAGCGCATTTCGTCCATTTTATTATGCAGCGCTTCACAGTCCATGGAAACGTGATAACCTAAAATATGCACGGCATCATCCTCGTACTGCGTTCCCAGCTCCACGCCGGTGAGGACGCGGATGCGTCCGCCGTAGCGTTTCGCCGCCTCGCACGCCTCTGCCATACCATTCCACGAATCATGGTCGGTGATGGCGATTACGCCTATGCCTTTAGCCACGGCCTCGTCCACTAGCATGGTAGGCGTGTAGCGTCCGTCGCTGAAGGTGCTGTGCAAATGTAAATCAACAAGCTGTGCAGCCATTACAGCATACCTGCCAGCTTGATAAGCGTCATAGTGCCAAAGGCAGTACCGCCCTTAACCTTGAAGCCCTCCGTCTTGGTAGCGGTGGAGGTGCCGCCGATATCCAGATGCGCCCACGGAATATCCTTGTCGACGAATTCACCGATGAACAGACCGCCGGTGATGCAGCCTCCGGCACGTCCTGCGCTGTTGAGCAGGTCCGCAACGTCGCTCTTGATGGCCTCCTTGCATTCGGGCAAAGAAGGCAGCTGCCAGTAGTTTTCACCGGCCATGCGTCCTGCCAGCTTAATCTGCTCCACCAGCTCGTCATCATTGGCCACAATACCGCTGGTTTCGTTGCCCAGAGCGATAATTACCGCACCGGTCAGCGTTGCTATATCAACAACCTTCTTTGCTCCCATTTGGCAGGCATACCAGACTGCGTCCGCCAGTACCATGCGTCCTTCAGCATCGGTGGAAACAACCTCGATGGTCTTGCCGTTGGCTGCACGTACGATATCGCCGGGGCGTTGCGCCTTGCCGTCAGGCATATTCTCCGCGCAGGCCAACACGCCGATAACGTTGCATTTCAGGCCCAAACGTGCGATGGCACGCATAGCGCCGAGCACAGCGCCCGCACCTGTCATATCGTCCTTCATCTCGCCCATGTTGTCATCAGGCTTAATGGAAATACCGCCGCTGTCGAAGGTGATGCCCTTGCCTACGAAGGCTGTATAGGGAGCGTCACCGTTGCCGTTGTAGCGCAAGGCAACGAGGCACGGAGGGTTATGACTGCCCTGACCTACTGCCAGCAGTGCACGCATGCCTCTTGCTTCCATCAAGGTTTCGTCCATAATGGTAATTTCCAACGGCAATTCCTGCCCCAGCTTCAGGGCATCTTCGGCCATGGTCTGCGGTGTTACCACGTTGCCCGGGTTATTCACTAAATCGCGCGCATAGCACACTGCTTCAGCAGAGATTTCCGCAGCGGTAATGATTGCCGCTGCCTCCGGCACAGCGCTCAGCACGGCAGCCTCGCACAGCGGTGCCTGCTTTGCTTCGCTCTTGAAGCGGTTGAAGGTGTACGCGCCGAGGTACAGGCCTTCGACGAGCGCTTGCAGGTTTTTGCTGCGTTCGGCGTTCAGCAGGATAGGCGCAGCCAGTACAGCCTTTTGCGCCTTAGCCTTATGCAAAGCGCGGGCAGCAGCGCCGGCAGCCTTACGGAAATTGTTCGGCTTACAATCCTTGCCTTCGCCGCAGCCTGCCAAAAGCAGTGTCAGCAGACCTTCACCCTGCGGCAGCACCAGTGTGGTTACGCTGCCTGCGTCATAAATATCATCGTGCTGCGCGGTGTACGCAATTGCCGCCTTGGCTGCTGCCTCCGGCAGCTCCAGCTTGTCGATAGCCGCCGCACATTCCTTGCACAGAAAGAGGACAATACTGTCCGCGTCATTATAGGCTGCAGCGTTGAACTCCGCTGCGGTACATTGAATTTGGTTTAACATTTCCTGAACTCTCCTATCATTATTTATATTCTATTGCAGTCTGCAATTCGTTAAGCATCGTATTGCCGCTGGAGCGCTGCAACGACAAATCGCTCACCAGCACCTTCATCTCGCGCATCAGGCGGCCCTTGGAAAAATAAGAGCCCAGCGCATGAATCGTGTATGGTGTCTGGTTGATATTGCCGATATACATCAGGCAATGGCCATCCATATAAAGTGCTGCACCCGGCATCAGCCTGCTGATAACAGCGGCACGTTCCTGCGAACTGCCGCTCAGCTTTTTCTTCGTGCCTGCGGTCAGCTCCTGCTGGTCGGCGTTACGCGGCAGCACAATGCCTACAGTGCGGTAAGCATTGAATACCAGGCTCGAGCAGTCCACGCTGTTCTTCAAACCGCCCCAGCCATAAGGCTTGCCGTAAAATTTGAAGGCGGAGCTCAGCAGATTATTGCTGGTATAGGGCAAATAACCGTAATGCACGGCAGAGGCAGCCTTCGGCACCAGCAGCTTCTGCTTCTGCAGCAGGCCTGCTTTAGTGCGCACCGGAGCAAACACCGTATAGGTATCGCTCTGCACACTGTCAACCGGCAGGCGCGAACCCTGCTGATAAAGTACCTGCTCGCCGTCCGTTTTCAGGTTATATTCCGCATCGGTAACAACCAGGAACTTCTGCGGCTTTACAAAGCTGCTCCAGGTGTTCTTATCGGTCATAGCTACATTATACTTGCTCACCCAACCGCTGTAATTTACTGCCTGCACGTAGTAAAAATAACCGTTGGCACTGGTGTGCAGCACAGCTACAGGCTCGCCGGGGTCCAGCATAGTTTCCTGCAGCGCGTCAAAATCCCTGTCGCCCGCGTAATAATACAGGCCCTCGCCCGTAGGCAGCGCACGCACCGCAGTACGGCGCACCGTCACTGCATATTGCACGCCCACGCTTTTGGGAATAGCACTGACATTGCTCTGCTTGCGCAGGATATTCTTATAGTTTTCGCTCACCTTGTTGCCATGCAGATACAGGTCATCGTCAAGAATAGAATAATCCATAATCCTCGTTTTGAGCGCATCACCGCTCATCGTCGCAGGATAATTGGCTAGGTCAGGCATACTGCGGGAAGCAGCACGCACCTTGGCGTTGAAGGCTGCCACACCCTTCGCATCCAGAATAACCGTATCACCGCTCTTGTTCTGCTCCGTCCAGTGCGACGGGTTCACCAGCGGCGGATAATTGGTAATGCCTGCGGCCGAAGCACCCAAGGGCAGCAGCAATCCGCAAACAAAGGCAGCTGTATATAAAAGCTTTGCTAATCGCAATTTAGTTCCTCCCTCCTGCAGCATTTTGCTTACTGCAAGTCATGCAAAATACTTGTAGTATTATTATATTCTTTAGGCAGAAGAAAAATCCTGCTTTAATATATGAAAAAAGCTGATGTAAGCGTTGGCCTACATCAGCGTAGAAGCGATATTTTATTTCTGCAGATCCTTGGCATTGCCCGGTTTGATTTTGCTTTCGGTGCCTGTGAGCAGGCGATGGATATTTTCCTTGTGGCGCAAAACTACAAAGAAAGCGGCAACCACGGAAAAAATCACATAGGCAGAGGGATAACCCAGATACCATGCCAGCGGCGGCGTAAAGATGGCAGCCATAATGGAGCCAAGCGATACATAGCGCGTCAAAAGCACGCACACCAGCCAGATACCGAAGCTTGCCACCGCAACCTTAGGCATCATAAAAATCAACAAGCCCAGTGCGGTTGCAACGCCCTTGCCACCCTTAAAGCCCAGAAAAAGCGAATAATTATGTCCCAAAAGCGCGCCCAAAGCCGTAACCACATCCAGCAGAGGATTGTGGAAAAAATAGCTCATAATACCAACCGCAAGAATACCCTTGAAGGCATCGGCAATCAGCACCAGCACCGCAGTCTTGGGACCGACGATACGGAAAACGTTCGTCGTGCCGATATTCTTGCTGCCGTAATTACGGATATCAATACCGTGAAAGGCCTGCACCAGCCACAAGCCGCTGGGAACAGAGCCGCAGACATGACCGAGCACAAAGCCCAGCAGAAAATGTAATATACCCACCTCATTGAACATAACAAATCACCTGACTTTTATTTATTCATCCTCGTTCTTGCCACGGATAATCATCTGAATCGGTGTGCCTTCAAAGCCAAAGGCCTCACGCAGCTTGTTCTCCAGATAACGCTGATAGGAGAAATGCATGATTTCCGGTTCGTTGACAAAGATAACAAAGGTTGGCGGTTTGATTTTGACCTGTGTAACATAAAGAATCTTAAGACGCTTACCTTTCTCGGTCGGCGGCGGATTGATAGCCACAGCGTCCTCGATAACCTGGTTGAGAATACTGGTAGCGATACGCATAGCGTTCTGCTCGGCAACATAGGAGATAACCTCCGGCAGACGGTGAATACGCTGCTTGGTAACGGCAGAAACGAAAACTACCGGCGCATACTGCAGGAAAACAAGCTCCTTGCGCAGAGTTTCGGTGTAACGCAGAGTGGAGGAATTGTCCTTCTCGTACAAATCCCACTTGTTGACAACCAGAATAACAGCCTTGCCTGCCTCATGAGCATAGCCGACGATACGTTTATCCTGCTCGGTAACACCCTCAACGGCATCAAAAACCATCAGCACAACGTCACTGCGGTCAACCGCGCGCAGAGAACGCATAACGCTGTATTTTTCAATCGGTTCGTCAACCTTAGCCTTGCGGCGCATGCCTGCTGTATCAATGAACAGGTACTTCTGACCGTTGCGTACTACCGGAGTATCAATCGCATCACGGGTAGTGCCTGCAATATCACTGACGATAGAACGCTCCTCGCCTACCAGTGCGTTGAAAATAGAGGACTTGCCCACGTTAGGACGGCCAATCAAAGCAACCTTGATTTCGTCCTCCTCCTCCAGGTCGCCTGCCATCTTATCGGACGGGAACTTGGCAACAACGGCATCCAGCAAATCACCCAGGCCCAAATGGTTGGACGCGGAAACAGCAATCGGGTCACCGATACCCAGATTATAGAATTCAAAGGTATTCATCTCCTGCTTCGGAGAATCCGCCTTATTAACAGCCAGAACAATCGGCTTCTTGGACTGACGCAGCAGACGGGCAACATCAGCATCCTCAGTAGTAATGCCTGCACGCGCATCGCAGACGAACAGAATAACGTCCGCCTCCTTAATCGCAATCTGTGCCTGCTGACGGATAGAAACAGCAATAGCATCGGCATTCATGATTTCGATACCGCCGGTATCAACCATCATAAACTCGTGGTCCAGCCATTCGGCGGTAGCATACAGACGGTCGCGGGTAACGCCCGGTGTATCCTCAACAATGGAAATCCTGCTGTTGGCAAAAATATTAAAAAGAGTAGATTTGCCCACGTTAGGACGTCCAACTATAGCAACTATCGGTTTAGCCATAATCAAATCTCCTTCATCCTAATAAATTTTTTAATAAGTGTCTATCATAGAAATGTAAAATTTTTTGTATATTTATGTGGCATCCCCTTCCGTCAGTTCGCTACGCTCACTGACACCTTCCCCAAGGGGCAGGCAAGAAGGATAGCTTTCAATTGGCCTTCATTAGTATGTTCTTGGTTCCCCCTTGGGGGACAAGGTGAATTGCCCGAAGGGCAAGAGAGGGCGCCCTGGGGCGACTGTCGCGTCAGCGACTAAAGGGGGTAACACAGATGGAGTGCTATAACGCACACCTCAATGGTCGATGCCGTTACGAGAGCTAATTCCCTTATGGAAGTAATGCTTAACCTCGCTCATATCCGTAACAAGATCAGCAATTTTAATAAGCTCTTCCGGTGCACCTCTACCAGTAGTAATAACCTCAACGTTATTTTTATGCTCACGCAGAAAATCAACAACCTCCTGCGTCGGCAGCATTTGGGTAGCAAGCACAATATTCAGCTCATCAAGAATAATAACGTCCGCAGCGTGCGAGCTGATAGCTTCCTTCGCCTCTTCCCAGCCGTCACGGCACATCTTCAAATCAACAGGATCGGGATTATGGAAATTAACAAAGGCGTCGCGTCCCACCTGCCGCAGCGTAAACCAGGGCAGATTCTTTGCAGCCCGCGCCTCGCCGTACTCAGGATCATCCTTCAAAAATGAAAGCATCAGAGTCTTCATACCATAACCGGAGGCACGCAACGCTACGCCTAAAGCGGCAGTAGTCTTACCCTTGCCTGTACCTGTATAAACCTGCAGCATACGCCTCACCTATCTTTCCAATAATAAATGCAGTAGCTCTTTCGCACCCTTAGCAATTTCCACCTTACCGGGGTAACGCTCCTTGAACTGCGCCAGCGACATATCATCCAAAAACAGCTTATCGTTATTCAAAACCACATCCGGCAGAATAATCTTCTTCTCCTGAACGTTCGCCAAGATATCGCTGCCCGTCAAAAGACCGGTAACATTCACCTTGCCGCCGAAAAAGCTGTTAGGAACAGGCACAAAACGATGCTCCGAACCGAACTGGCTGTTCAGCTTCGCCATCAAAGGCTCCAGTACACGGTAAGCACCCTCACCCACGGGAATCACCGCAGGCTCTGCAGGATGAAAGCTTTGCATCTGCGCTAAGGCCTCGTCCCACTCCAGCATAAAGTTGGCAGTAAGGCCGATGCCGTTTTCCAGCTGCGGGAAGCCGTCATACCATTCGGTAGGAGGAAAGGGCTTTTCCGCCAGCAGATAAAATTCATCACCCAAGTAGATAAACGTCTTGCCTGTTTCCTTACGGCAGCGCTCCTGCCATGCGGTCACCTGCTCCACAACCTCTGCGGCCTGCTTCTTCGTAAAGGTAGCAAGCTGCGTTAAGTGCTCGCGGTGCTTAGTAGTACCTACGGGAACAACTGCCATCGTCAGTACATTGGGATACTGCGCGTACAAATCGTGGAAGCTCTTGGCAAGAATCTCGCCATCGTTATAACCGGGACAGCACACAATCTGCGTATGCACCTGAATGCCCGCATCGAACAAAAGCTGCAAGCGCTCCATCAGCTGACCGGCGAAACGGTTGTGCATCATCTGGCAGCGCACCTGCGGGTCGGTAGCGTGTACCGAAACATACAGCGGTGTCAGATGCGTGCGGATAATACGTTCAAAATCTTCATCCTTCATATTGGTGAGTGTAATGAAGTTACCATATAAGAAGGACAGACGGTAATCGTCATCACGCACATACAGACCCGGACGCATACCGGGAATCATCTGGTCGACAAAGCAGAAAACACAGTTATTGTAGCAGGTAGCAACTCTGTCAAAAACTGCGGAATCAAACTCCAAGCCAAGATCCTCATCCGGATATTTTTCTATATGTACCTGACGGCGTGTGCCATCGGTGGCCTCTATCTCCAAGTCAACCTCGTAATCGGAGGTATAGAAGCTCAATTCAATTATATCCTTAACCTGTACGCCGTCCACGCTGCACAGCTTTTCGCCGGCCTTGATGCCTGCGTCCGCTGCCAAACTGTTCTTGCGTACACCACTAATAAGTCCTACCATTACAACTCCTTAAAAAAATGCAGATAATAAACCGTGAAAAGATTAGTCGTCAAATTATTATATCATATTAGCTTGAAGAATGCAAAAAGGGGACGCACTGACGTGGCCCCCAAAATAATACTGCTATATAAAAAAGATAGGCAAAGTTCCTCCTGTTTACATAAATACTGCGCCCATTAGCGACAGCCTTCAAAAGTTCACAAAGCGCAACTTGCACAAAGCATGGCTTTATGTTATATTATAGATGATAAGACAACCGCCCAACCAGGTGGGTTGCCGATTTAGGTTACGGAAAAGCCGCCCTGTTCTCGTCAAAGTATAGGGGCGGTTTTTCTATGTCCGTATGCTTTTACTTTCTGTTCTGAAATATGAACGTCAGCAATGCTACGATAAAAATTCCAAAGGACATTAAATCCTGAAAACTGAAATATACCATAGACATCACCTCCATTCCGAAGAATTTCGGCAATGTCCCACCCTCTAGCTCGGTTGTCTTACACAATATTTTATCATATAAAACCAAAACACACAACGAACAAGCTGTGAAGTTTGCGCTGTGTGTTTTTTATTGGTCAAAATATTTACTAAAAGTTTTATTTCTTATTTTGCTTCTGCTCTTTGAGCCATTTTTTATAATCCCTAATTATATCTATGCCGTAATCTGTCTTTAAGTCATCGTAGTAGCCAAGTGCTTTTTCTACCAGTTCAGTATTTCCTTCACGGCTTGCCATGATAAGCATTGATTCAATCGCGATAAATTTATCTTCAATAGTCTTTGACTCTGCAAGGCATCTTTGAGCCATTTCCCAACCCAAGAAATATTTGCCAGTAAATTCCAGTAAACGTTGCAGATTAAACAAACATGTAAGATATGTGTCGCTATCTTTATCTTCGTCTGTTACACAAGCTAAAGCACGCTGATATTCTTCTATCGCTTCATCATACAAAAGGTAGAGCTCCAAATCAGCAGCACGATGAAATCTTGCTTTAAACATATCAGGCGGATTCATGGAAATTATCAAATTATCAATGGCAAATAATTTACCTGGATTCGTTTCGTTCGCTGCCAATTCATTTAATTCTTCTACACTTTTTCCTTGAATATCAGCGATTTTTTCAACAAATTCTTTACGCCAATATTGTTGTATTGTCTGTGGACGTATTTTCTCCAGATACTCCAAAACCTTCGGCACAAATTTTTCTTTCGTGATTGCAGAGTCTGCATACCAAAGGTTCGACTGTCCCATGCCCAAGCCTGCACCAGCTTTTGATGCCGAAAGAATCCTGAAATTACGCAGCTCTTCGGGAATAATATGCGCATTTTCTTCTCTGGTTTTAAAATTATATTGCCAATATGTATGATTTTCTACAATGCTATCTTCAAAATACTGATAGTAACGATACATCTCGGCGTGTTCGTACCAGCCAACGATATGCCGTCCTGTATCATTAGTCGCTACCCAGATAACTGTAACGTCATCAATTTTATCTACATCATCTGGCACATCCTCTACACGCGCCAGATTCAACCTCTCCCCTGGTGCACGCACATACCCAAGGCAGTAATGGTTATACGGATAGAAATTGAAACTTTCACAAGCATCATTATTTTCTTTGACAAACGCACCGCCATTCTTCGGCCGGTCGTTGTCAGTAATGCCACTATAAAATTTCATCCATGCTATATTACAAAAAACTACTTTTGCCATCTTTATATCTCTCCAAAATTATCTGCTTTCTTCTTTAACGAATGATGGGAACTGATAATCCAAATAATTATCCAGTTCGTTGAAATTGGGGAACCTACGTTCCAATTCACGGAATTTCGGTCCGTGAGAATGAATCAGCTGATGCAGGCACTCGTGATAAATAAGGTACTTTAGTACTTCACGCGGCACACTGGCAGAATTAAGGCCACAATTCATTTTGATATTATCGCCTAGATAAACATATTGTGCAAAATACGTCTTATAAGCCTTCTTAGTCCAGCCAATCGTCGGGCGCTTGAAGTCGTCACCTAAGTTGTCTTTTTGCTCTGCCAAAACTTCATCAAGCAAAACTTCCAGCGGTTCAGCGAAAGGCTCTGCGCTAAGCAAGCCAAACTCTGTTTCTGCTTCTTCAATACTCGAGCCCATAGGCGTAACACCGTTGGGATACAGAAGAAAGTCAAAAATACGTCGCTGATAGGATTCCACATTGCCATACAAGCTGTCAATGATCGTCTTATGCGCATTATAAATTGCTTGAATATCCTGCTGAATTTTGAAGATGTTGGCCAAAGACGTTTCTTCGCGATACTTCATCGCCAATCTTGACGGGTCGATGTCGTCACGCTCGTCGAACGATTGAAACTCTGGAAAAGCTTTCTCCGTCGCCGTCAGTTCTGCAATGTCTTCCAATTCCTGCGGCGTAGGCATCACACCGAAGCCATCGAAATATTTTTGCAAAAGCAGTTTGCCGTTTTGTTCTTCCGCTGCAACAAGCGCCTGCGTATCTGCCTTCATTGCTGCATAGCCTTCCTGCTGGTTAGCGAATACAAGCACTTTCTCGGGCATGTCATTTTTATCATAAACATTGTACCAGCCAACAGGCAGCACAGCGGCGTGCACCTTGAAGCCCAAATCGCCGTAAGAAATGGCACGCATCGCGTCGACAATGCTGGACACAGGGATTTCTTCCACTTTGCTCTTTTTCTTCGGCTCTTTCTTCGTTCCTCCCGGCGTTCCGCCTTCTTCGCCTTCCAGCAGGAACGAGGGATTGAGCCAACGCGTAAAGCTTGCCCACTTATCACAGAAGTCAACGATGTACACTTCTTTTGTGCCACCGCATTGCTCGCCACGCATGCCGCGCCCAATCATCTGCATTAATAAAACGTCACTGTTCGTCGGACGTGTCAGAAAAACTGTATGAATATCAGGAATATCGCTGCCCTCGCTAAGAATGTTGACGTTAATTAATACGTCGATATGGTCATCATTGCCAGCCTTATCCTTATGGTTGTTATGGCGGAAACGTTCAATAATTGCGTCTTTCACCCTGTCGTCCATGCCAGAATAAACGCGGTCACATTTTACACCCTTTTTGACGAACATATCTGCCAAAACATCACAGTGCGTAATGTTCAAGGCAAAAATTATCGTTTTGCCGTATTTCTCCTTATTATCAAGATATTCCTTAATAATAACTTCGTTACGTTCGTTAATCTTTGCAATCTTGTTGACAGCTTGTTCCGTCAAATCGCCTTTCGCCAAAACTTTTTTCAGCTCATCTTTATCAATATAAGTTTCAATTTCAACATTCGTTTCACGTTTTAAGTTTATCGGCGTAGCCAGAGTACCATCAGCAATCAGTTTGCTCAAGGGAATGGCATAGATAATTTTCTGCTCAAACAGTTTCAGCAGCGAAACGGTGCCCATGTCAGTGTAACGGATTGGCGTTGCCGTAAGGCCAAGCAATTTTGCCTCGGGACATTTTTGGCGCACAGCGTTAATAATTCTTCTATACGAAGGTGCAAGCGCATGGTGCGCTTCGTCCACAACGATAATAACTTTCTTCTTGAGCGGAGCTGTAAGATAACCAAGATTACGCACTAGACTCTGCACGCTGCCCACGACGATATCATCTTTTTTGGATAAAGCGTGTGCGCTGGCATGTGCGCCCGAAACGCAAGTCACTGTCAGACTTTTAATTTCATCACCTGCCACATCTTTCACGAGCGGTGCAAGTCTATAAAAAACATTCGCTGCCTGTTCGACGAGCATATGGCGGTGCGCCAGCCAGATAACTTCATAGCCACGCGAGGAAAGCTCATGCAGAAGAAAATAAATACTCGTCATTGTCTTGCCGCTGCCCGTCGGCATCACAAGAATGCAGCTACGACCGTTTTGCTCAAGAAAATATTCCTGCATCGCAATGGTGGCTTCCTGCTGGTAAGAATACAGCTTTACATTCTGAATATGCGAATCGCCAAGCAGAATGGTACGAGGCTTATAAAAAGAAGTTTTTAACTGAAATTCTCCTTCCGAGCCTGTGCGTATCATCTCATCAAGATACGCCATAATAACTGCCTGAGAAAGTTTGCACTGTTTCAGCTTGCGCAAAGCGTCTTCGTCCTTGCTGCGGATGCCTGCATAATTTTGGCGTTCTAACGTTTTTGCCACATTTCCCAAATGCTCTGGTTCGCTCAAAAAATACTCTTCGAGTTCTTCGCGATATTTGCTCACAAAATGTTCATCGGGAATTTTGCAAAAGTTGCCCAAGTAAGGCGCAACAAAAGCTGCTTCGTCGTACTCTACTGGCGGATGATACTTTGCAGGAGTTTTACTGCTCTGCAGCACTGCATTCAAAAATTTCACAGAGAAATTCTCCCACCGAAAAATTATTTTTGACATTTACTAAAAGCCTCCTTTACGCTCAGTCAGCAAATCGTTGTCCTAACAATATTATATATAGTTTCTCCTAACTCATAAAATCTAAAGAATAGCATTAGCATAAGTTACAACAATATTGCTTCTTTTTTAACATATTTACATTATATGTCTACCTCTGCCTAAAAACAAGTCTTTTTTATTGTTCTGCATAAAAAAAGAAGAGCACAACACAAAGTTGTACTCTTACTTTAAGTCGTTCTCATATAAATTTTTTTACTTTTTTACCCTCTGCGCCATCTGCACAGCTTCGCCAGCTCGTAGCCGCGGCTGGCAATAAAGTCACGCGTTTCTCCCGTCACAATCAGCGGAACGTCACGTAGCTCCTTCGGCGTCAGGCAGCCCAAAAGCAGCATATACTTCTGCAGTCCTTCCGCCAGTGCTTCCACATAGTCAGCGGCAGCGTCAATCCCCTGCTCCATGACCAGACGCAAAAGCGGAGCGGTAATCCCCACAGCGTCCGCGCCCAGAGCAAAGGCACGCGCTGCGTCACCTGCACTGCGGATGCCGCCGCTCGCCAAAAGCAAAGCATTCTGCGGCAGTGTCTGCTGCGCATCAAGCAAGCTCCAGCACGTAGGCATGCCCCAGGCAGCAAACTCCTCCGTCAGCTCCACGCCCTGACGCTTCGCCTCAATCGCCGGGAAGTTCGTCCCCCCTGCACCGGCACAGTCAAAGGCTGTAAAGCCCTGCTCCAGCAAAAGTTCGTACTGCTCTGCCGCAATACCGCAGCCTGTTTCCTTAACGATAACAGGCACGCTCACAGCATCACGGATCTGCACCAGGTTTGCCAAAAGTCCGCAGGTATCCTTGTCGCCCTCGGCCATCCACAGCTCCTGCGCAGCATTCAGGTGAACCTCCAACGCGTCAGCCTGCAGCATGTCAACGGCAGCCTGCGCCTGCGCGGGCGTAGCCAATGCGCTGATGTTGCCGATAACAAGACCTTCAGCAAGTTCCTCGCGCACCACAGTATAGCTCGCGATACCGCTGCCGTCACGCACAGCGCCGAACTGCGAGCCGACAGCCATACCGATACCAGTTTTTGCCGCCACCTGCGCCAGCTTTCTGTTAATCTCCGTCACCGCATCTGTACTGCCGGTAATAGCATCAATGAAAAAAGGCAAACGCAGACGTTTGCCTAAAATTTCTACAGATAAAACAAAGTCTGCCGGATTAATCTCCGGCAGACAGTTGTGTAAGAAGCGGAGATCAGCAAGGTGCGTTGCCGCCGGGCCGTCGCCCAGCTCCAGTGCATATTGAATATGTTCTAGCTTACGCTTTGCACGTTGCATATCCTTCTCCAATTATTTTTCGAGGCTTTCCAGCTGCTCGGACAGGTTTTGGCTCAGGTGAGATTTTTTGCTGCCCATGTAGGAACGGAATTCGTTCTTTTCAGCGTCGCGTTTAACTTTGGAAATGCTCAGGCCGATTTTTTTGCTGTCCAGATCCATTTTAATGATTTCAGCTTTAACAACTTGGCCAACTTCCAGAACGTCGCTCGGAGCTTCGATGCGCTCAGGAGCGATTTCGGAAATGTGAACCAGACCTTCAACTTTGTCGCTCAGTTTAACGATAGCGCCGAAAGCCAGCAGACGAACAACTTCTACATCCAGAATGTCGCCGATGTGGAATTGAGAAGCTTCAACCTTCCAGGGATCTTCCAGAGTAGCTTTGATGCTCAAAGCAACACGTTTGTTTTCGCGGTCGATGCTCTTAACCAGAACGGTTACTTCGTCGCCTTCTTTAGCAACGTCAGCAGCTTTTACGCTACGGTCCCAAGACAGTTCGGTGTTGTGAACCAGACCAACCAGACCTTCACCGATTTCAACGAACAGACCGAATTCAGCAACTTTTACAACCTTACCGGTGTAAACTTCGCCTTCAGCAACAGAGTTGTAAGCAGCTTCTTCAGCAGCGGCGCGTGCTTCTTTAGCAGCAGCAATGCGAGCTTCTTTAGCTTCTTTGTAAGCTTTGCGTTTTGCTTCAGCTTCAGCTCTCAGCAGGTCGCGGCGGGAAACAACGATGCGTTTTTTCTCCAGGTCAACTTCGATGATTTCAGCTTCCAGCTCTTTGCCGACATAACCGGTGAAGTCTTCTACGCGGCGCAGTTCAACATGAGATGCGGGCATGAAGCCTTCAACACCTTCAACTGCAACACCCAGACCAACGATGTTTTTAGCTTTGTTTTTGATGATGCGCAGAACTTTAACGGTTGCCGGGCGTTTTTCGCCTTCGGGCAGCTCAGCAACATTTTTCCATGCTGCGTCGCGCTCTGCTTTGATTTTGGACAGACGAACGAAATCGCTCTTGGTGCTGCCAGGAACAACCTTAGCTTCTACTTCGTCGCCAACTTTGATGGAGTTTTGCAGTTCTTCAGCAGATTCGGTCTGGGACCATTCGGAATAAGGAATCAGACCATCATGTCTATATCCAAAAGATACATAAACGCCGTCTTTATCCAATTGAATAACGGTACCGTTGACAACTTTGCCAGGATATACCTCTACCTCCATACTTTCGTTGAGCATGCTTTCAAAATCCATGTTTTCCATTACTAAAATAGCCTCCTTAATTAAACGGTCCGGAGTCGATGCTCCTGCCGTGATTCCTATTTTATTGCAACCCCTTAGCATATCGCTGCTCAGTTCGCTGGCAGTCTCTATATGATATGCTTGCCTGCAATGCTGTTGCACCAGCTCGAAAAGATGCCTTGTGTTGGCGCTGTTGCGTCCGCCGATGACGATAACGGCATCCGACTCTGCAGCCAGCTTTACAGCGGCTTGCTGTCTTTGCGCTGTCGCCAGACAGATGGTGCGCTCCACACGGTATTCTCCCGGGCGCTGCTCCTGCAGTGCCTGCAATATATCATTAAATTTCTGCAGCTCAAAAGTCGTCTGGATGATTACTCCATAACGCTCCTGGCGCGGTACATAAGAGATATCTTTTATACATTCTACACAGATAGCGTTTTTTCCTGCCCATTTTAAAATACTTTTTACTTCCGGATGATTTTTTTCTCCGACTATTACAGGAAAATAGCCATCAGCTGCTGCCTGAGCAGCCTTTTGCTGTGCCAGGCGTACATTCGGACAGGTTGCGTCCAGAATTGTCAGCCCTTGTTTTTCTGCCTGCGCGTAGGTTTCAGGCCCCTCGCCGTGTGAACGGAAGATAACCGTTTCACCGGGAGCAAACTGCTCCAGGCTATCCTTACAGGCAATGCCCTCAGATGCAAGCTCGGCAATCAGCTGGGGATTGTGTATCAACGGTCCCAGCGTTGCACCCTGCACATGGTCGGTCGCCGCCTTCTCGGCCAACGCCACCGCGCGCTTCACACCATAGCAAAAACCACAGTGCTCTGCTACCTTAATTTCCATTATACATCTTCACCTGCCTGCAGCCTTGCAATGTGCTGCATCAGCTCTTCAGTCATTGCATGCAAAAATTCTTTGTTGACTACAGCGCCTTCAGGAAAAGGCATCGGCTTGCCAAAGCGCACCGTAACCTTTGGCCAGATACGGCCATGACGCTTGTAATCGGTACCGATGATACAGGCCGGCACGATAGTTGCCTTCGCCTTGCTCGCCATCATCAGCGCTCCGGGCTGAGCCTTACCAAGCTCGCCGGTCTTGCTGCGTGTTCCCTCAGGGAAAATCGCCAGCACCTGACCGCTTTCCAGAATATCAATACCATGCTTAATTGCAGCACGGTCCGCGCCGCCACGGCGCACCGGGAAAGCACCCAGAATTTTATAGATAGTGCCCAGAACCGGCACAAACAGCTCTTCCTTGGCCATAAAGTGGACCTTACGGGTTGCTGCCGTACCAAGTACAGGCGGATCAAGCAGACTCAGATGGTTGCTCGCTATAACCAGCGGACCATCCTTGGGAATATTTTCTGTTCCTTCTACCTTCAATCGCAAAAAGATGGTAAAAAGAATTTTAAAGAGATTCTTCACTAAGGTATAAATCATTGTGCGCGCTCCTGCACCAGCTGTAAAATTCTATCGGTAACCTCGCTGATGCCCATATCGGATGTATCCAGAAGCAAGGCATCCTCTGCCTGACGCAGCGGACTGATAGCACGCTCGCTGTCCTGCTTGTCGCGCTCGGCAATATCCGCCTGCAGCTGCTGCAGATCAACCTGCTGACCTTTGGCCACCATTTCCGCATAGCGGCGGCGCGCTCTTTCCTCAACCGAAGCAGTAAGAAAAATTTTCAGCTGTGCGTTCGGGAATACCACCGTACCGATATCACGACCGTCCATCAGGACACCGCCTGCCTCGCCCATACGGCGCTGCTGGTCCACCATTGCCTCACGCACTGCTCCGATAGCAGCAACACGCGATACAATCGCCGTCACTTCGGAAGTACGGATAGCATCGGTAACCTCGGTACCGTCCACAAAAACACGGTTGATTTTTGCCTCTGGCTTGAAGTCAATCAGCATAGTCTTAGATAAGCCGCTGATAAAGTCCTCGTCAAAAGGTTTGCCTGTCTGCAAAAACTTCCAGGCTACGCTTCTGTACATGGCACCGGTATCAATATAGGCATAGCCTAATTTTTCGGCAGCCAGCTTCGCAATAGTGCTTTTGCCTGCACCTGCGGGACCATCAATTGCCACAACAATTTTCTTCATTCTACATAACCACACTTTATAATGTATTAGCTATCTATATAATACCATGTTTTACATGTATATGGATAGCCTAATTTAAGTCAAATTTATGAATTATTCTTCGGCAGCCGCCGCTTCGCCCGCAGCATGGCCGCTGCTGAACGCTGCCTGCAGATTATAGCCGCCGGTATAACCGTCGATATCCATAACCTCGCCTGCAAAGTACAGGCCCTTGATGCGCTTGGATTCCATGGTCTTGGGGTCAATCTCCTTCACGCTCACGCCGCCTGCGGTAACGATAGCCTCTGCAATCGGACGTGTTGCGGAAATGGTGATGACAAAATGCTTCAGCGTCTGCAGCAGTCTGTGACGCTCCTCGCGCGAAACCTGGTTGATGAATTTGTTTTCATCAACGTAGGACATATCCAGCACAACGGGAATCAGTCGCTGCGGCAGCAAATCCTTCATGCCGTTGAGCACCTGCTTACGGCTGTACTGCACAAAATCGCGCTGAATGCGCGCATCTAGCTTTTCCTCGCTCAGCGCAGGCTTCAGGTCAACCTCCAGCTCTACATCCTTGCCCGCAGCCAAAGCGTCCGCGGCAAGATTGCTCAGCGAAAGCACAATGGGACCGGAAACGCCGAAATGCGTAAACAGCATCTCGCCGAATTCACTGCCCAGCTTTACGCCGTCGGCCAAAAGCGTTGCCTGTACGTTGCGCAAAGACAAGCCCTGCAGGTCATCAACATAAGGATAATCGCTTTCCAGCGGAATCAGAGAAGGCTTCAGCGGCACAATCGTGTGACCCAGCTTTTTCGCCAGCTTGGCACCGCCGCCATCGCTGCCTGTGCCCGGATAGGAGGCGCCGCCCGCAGCCAGAATAACTCTGTCTGCCTCGTACACGCCGTTGACCGTACGCACGCCGTACACATGGCCTTCCTTGACCATGATATCAATAACCTTGGTGTCGGTCTGCAGCTTGCCGCCGGCCTCGGTATAAATCCTCACCAGCGTATCAACTACATCCTTCGCCTTGTCACTTACCGGAAAAATACGGCCGCCGCGTTCAACCTTCGTCGGCAGTCCGTTACTCTCCAACAGCAATACTATATCATCATTTGAGAACCTATGTAAAGCACTATTTAAAAATCTTCCGTTTCCGGGCAGATTTTTTATGAAATCTGGTATTTCACAAGCGTTGGTAATGTTGCAGCGTCCCTTGCCGGTGATGAGCATTTTCTTGCCCGGCACACGCATTTTTTCATAAATCGTTACCTGCGCTCCGCTCCAGGCTGCAGCAATACCTGCCAACAGGCCTGCCGCGCCGCCGCCTACAATCGCAACTCGCGTCATAGCTTAGCCGCCTTTCTGAGCTGAGATAATTCCTGCTCACTCAGACTGCGGAACTTGCCGCGTCCCAGATTCTGCAGCTGCAGCGGTCCCAGCTTGATGCGCTTCAAATCACGCACCGGGAAGCCGATAGCGTCGCACATGCGGCGAATCTGGCGGTTACGTCCCTCATGGATGGTGATATCAAAAAGCGTAAATCCACGCTCATGGTCATAATCACGCAGATTGACAATCGCCGGAGCGGTCGGGCCGTCCTCCAGCTTTACGCCCAAGCGCAGCTGGTCCAGCTTTTCCTGCGGCACAATGCCCGGAACCTTAACAAAGTAGGTTTTGTTGACTTCATGGCTCGGGTGCATCAGCGCCTGTGCCAGCGCACCGTCATTCGTCAGCAGCAACAGTCCTTCGGTATTGAAGTCCAGGCGTCCTACCGGGAAAACTCTCTCCGGCAGGTTCTGCACGAAATCGGCAATGCTGCGGCGGTTTTGCGGGTCGGACATAGTGGTGACTACTCCCCTCGGCTTATAGAACATGTAATAAGCCTTGGCTTCCTGCGCAATAGGCTTGCCGTCAACGCTGATGCGTACCTTAGCGGCATCAAACTTGCAGCCCAGCTCGGTAACAACCTTGCCGTTCACGCGGACGCGACCTGCCGTAATAATTTTTTCTGCTTCGCGGCGGGAGGCAACGCCTGCTGCCGCCAGGATTTTTTGTAAACGTTCTTCCATCTATCTCAGTTTTCCTTTGCTTCTAATGTATTATCAAGCTGCAGCACCTGCTGCGCAGCCTCTGCCTCATCCTCAGGCTTCGTTTCCAGCGGCGGCAGCTCCTCCAATGAGTTCAGTCCGAACACCATCAGAAATTTTTCTGTCGTAGCATATAAAATGGGGTTGCCCAAAGCCTTTTTGCGTCCTGCCTCTGCCACCAGACCTAAGTCCAGCAGTGTATTGAGTACGCCGTCAACCTTCACGCCGCGGATGGCTTCCATCTCTGCGCGCGTCACCGGCTGCTTAAAAGCGACAATCGCCAGGGTTTCCAAGGAAGCATTCGTCAGCTTTACTTCCTTTTTGCGTCCTAAGCCCAGCAGTACATTATAGTAAACAGGCTTGGTCACCAGCTGAAAGCAGCCTGCTGTTTCACGCAGCATCAATCCCCTGCTTTCCGCCTCGTAGGACTGCTTCAGCTCCGAAACAAGCTCCCACACCTGCGGCTTATCAAGCTGCAGAAGGTCCGCAAGCTCCGCTACAGAAACAGGCTCACCTGCAGCAAACAGCACCGCTTCCAGTGCTCCTGTCATTTTGTCAAGATACATCGTTTGCTTCCTCCTGTCCCTGCTTGCCGAAGATATAAATCGGTGCAAAGCGCTGTGCTTGGCTGATAGTAATCAACCCTAGCTTCAGCAGCTCCAGTACACCCAAAAAGCAGGCTACCTTCTCGGCAGGGCTGCCTGCGGTAAAAATTTCATTCAGCATAAAGCCCTGTGGCCTGCGCTGCAGTCTTTGCAGAATATCTGCCATTTTATCCTGCACGCTGTAGGCCTGCGGCTCAATAAAGGCTGCCGGCTTGCCGTCGGGCGCAGTCGTCATGCCTGCCAAAGCCTTCAATAACTGCTGCACCGTGCAGGGAGCAACAGTACGCTCCACCAGATTGCCGAACATCGGCTCACGCTGCCAGTACATGTCAGCGCTCTGCTTCATATCCGCCAAAGCAGCAGCGGCACGCTTAATGCGGCGGTATTCCACCAGCATTTCCACCAGCTGCTGGCGCGGGTCTGCTTCCTCCTCCTCGCCCTCAGCGGACTGCTTGGGCAGCAGCATGCGCGATTTAATCTGCAGCAGCGTTGCGGCCATCACCAGAAAATCACTGGCAACCTCCATATCAAATTCGCTCATGCTGCGCAGATAGCTTATATACTGCTCCGTAACCGCAGCGATGGGAATGTCATAAATATCTACTTTATCACGCTCGATAAGGTGCAGGAGCAAATCCAGCGGACCTTCGAACGCAGTCAGCTTCAACGATAAATCAGCCATGGCCTAGAACACTAAACCCAAGATACCGTTTACCAGCAGCATGTAGCCAGCGGCAAGCGGTCTGATAATCGCACCTGTAATACCGGTGAACACCAACGCAATCAGAATATAAAAGCCGTAGCGTCCAACCAGATTGTCAAATTTCCAGGCCATAGACGGCGGCAGAAGCTCCGAAAGAATCTTGGAGCCGTCCAACGGCGGAACCGGAATCAGGTTGAAGAAAGCAAACCATACATTATATAACTGCATCCACAGCAAAAAGCGGTAAACGCCATCACTCAAAAGACCGAAGCGATTTAAAAACGTCATGAAGAATGCTGCGAGAAAGCACAAAAACAGATTGGCTGCGGGACCGGCAAAGGAAACCTTCAGAATACCTTCGCGGCGGTTGCGGAAATTGCTGGGGTTAATTTCTACGGGCTTAGCCCAACCGAAGCCGGCTACCACCAGCAGAATCGCACCCAACGGGTCCAAATGTGCCATCGGGTTGAAGGTCATGCGTCCCATGTAACGCGCAGTCGGGTCACCCATGCTGTCCGCACATTGCGCATGGGCATATTCGTGTATCGTAATCGCAAACAACAGCGCAGGAATGCGATAAATCATTGTACTGAAATCGAGCATACTTTCCTCCGAGAAAAATTTATCAATAGATTTATTATACAACATCTTGTATTCCTACGTCAAAAAGAAAACGGAACCATCAGTATAAATTATGTGACAGTTCCGTAAACATTTACTTTTTTCTGCTGATTAGTTTCTTATTTGCCTGTGAATTGCGGTGCACGCTTCTCATAGAAAGCAGCAATGCCTTCCTTGCAGTCATCGGTACCCATCAGCAGCGCCTGGATAGTTTCTTCGATTGCCAGCACCTCGTCCAGAGTCAGGTCATGGTCGTTAAGATATTTTTTCGTCAGGCTGATAGACAGCGGAGCGCTTGCTGCCAGACGTGCAGCCATAGCGTAAACCTTATCCTTCAGCTCTTCGTCTTCATAAACATCGTTCAGCATGCCAAGCTCTTTGGCAGTCGCAGCGTCAATCAAGTCACCGGTAAACATCAGCTCTTTAGCCTTCAGCACACCGATAGCCTTCGGCAGGAAATACAGACCGCCGCAGTCGGGAATCAGGCCAACCTTGGCAAAGCTCTCGCCAAAGCGTGCCTTGGCAGATGCATACACCAGGTCGCAGGCCAGCATCAGGTTAACGCCGGCACCGGCAGTAACGCCATTGATATAAGCAATAACAGGTTTAGGAATAGTAGTCAAGCGTTTGGCAACGTCGCCCACCTTAGCGATAAAGTCCTTCTTAGCAGCAACGCCTTCCAAGCCGTTCAGATAGCTCAGATCACCACCAGCACAAAATGCCTTGCCGTTGCCGGTAAGTACGATAGCACGCACCTCAGCGTCAGCAGCAGCCTTGGTAATGGCAGCATGCAAACCGTCAATCAGCGCGTCATTCATTGAATTCAGGCTCTTCGGACGGTTCATAGTAATCGTCGCAATATTGTTTTCCACAGCGTATAATACAGCTTCTTCCATGGGGAACACTCCTTTACACATGTAGTTTATATCATTAAGGATATTATAGCATAAAACCTTAAAAGCGCCTACTATTTGTCTAAAGATTTTAGCTCTTACTGCTTTCTTCGCTTTCTGCATTAAGTAAAGGTGAAGAGCGCTGCCTTTAAGGCAACACATCAAGACCATCTTTCCCTCGCCTTTCATATCACTTGCCTTAATTCTATATAGGCATTTCATCTCCTAAATTCCGTGCATTTATCGCCTTTTCAAAATACTTATAAATTTTTCTAAAAAAACTGTTGACAAATAATTGCCATGCGAGTATAATAATCTTCGTTGGTTGACTTACCAACCTTAATTCCCCGATAGTTCAGCCGGTAGAACACCTGACTGTTAATCAGGGCGTCGTAGGTTCGAGTCCTACTCGGGGAGCCAAGAAGTTAAAGCTTCGAACTTTTAGGAGTTCGGAGCTTTTTGTTTTTCCGAAATTGATTTATGATATAATAAGTACATCACTATTACCAACGAGGTATCCACACTATGACTTTGGAAAATAAATTAGGCATCACCAGCTCCGCCGAGCTGGCAACTCAGGAAGAGCGCTTAAGCAAAAAGCGTGCGTTAGAGCTTTTCGAAAGCGGTATGCTGGACAAGCTGGAGGCCGGCACCTTCAAAACGCTGCAGACGATTCATAAGCAGCTTTTTATGGATATTTACGATTTTGCAGGCAAGGTTCGCTCTGTAAACATTGCCAAGGGTGGCTTCCGTTTTGTTCCGGCCATGTATCTGCTTGATGCGCTGATACAGATTGAGCGCATGCCGCAAAGCACTTTCGACGAAATCATCGAAAAATATGTTGAAATGAATGTCGCCCACCCCTTTCGTGAGGGCAACGGCCGCAGTACGCGCATCTGGCTTGATCTTATTTTGAAAAAAGAGCTGCAGCTGGTTATTGATTGGAGCAAGGTTAATAAGGAAGATTATCTTTCCGCTATGGAGCGCAGCCCGATTAAGGACCTGGAAATCAAGTTTCTCTTAAAGAACGCCCTGACCGAGCATATTAATGACCGCGAGGTTTATATGAAGGGTATTGATGCAAGCTATATGTACGAAGGCTACGAAGAATTCAAAACGAAAGATTTATAAGCACTTGCTTGCCAATCGCCTCAGTTGTAGCAATGCAGCTGAGGTTTTTTGTTATTCTTTTAGTAATCCTTCATCAATCTTCCTTGCATACTAAAAATTTAATTGATATAATAGAAAAAGCTGAAAATTATATAAAAGGAGATTCTGTTTATGACCAACAACCATTCCAAGGGGCGTGCCATCGCTCTGCTGCCTATCGCAGTCTTTTTGCTGTTTTTTATAGGCTCAGGCCTGATTACCGGGGATTTTTACAGCATGCCTGCGATTGTAGGCTTTTTAATTGCTTTAATCATAGCCTTCCTGCAAAACAAAAAGCTCAGCTTTGTGCAGAAGCTGCGCCTTGCTTCTACCGGCGTAGGTGACGAAAATATTCTCACCATGTGCCTCATCTTCCTTGCCGCAGGTGCCTTTTCCGGCGCTGTCCGCGCTGCCGGCGGTGTAGAAAGCACTGTCAACCTCGGCCTTTCTATTCTGCCGGGTAACATGGCAGTTGCAGGCCTTTTCGCTATCGGTTGCTTCATTTCCATTTCTATGGGTACTTCCGTAGGCACAATTACCGCGCTTGCTCCGATTGCTGCGGGCATCAGCGACAAAACCGGCTTCCCTATGGCTATCTGCGCCGGTGCCGTAGTCTGCGGTGCAATGTTCGGTGACAACCTTTCTATTATTTCCGATACCACTATTGCTGCTGTTAAAACACAGGGCTGCGATATGCGCGACAAGTTCCGCGAAAACTTTAAAATCGTCCTGCCGGCAGCAATCATCACTCTTGGTCTGTTCTACTTCCTGGGCAACACCAACGAATATCAGGTCAACGGCAACCTCGATTACAGTCTGATAAAGGTTCTCCCCTATCTGTTCGTTTTAATCGGTGCCGTAAGCGGTGTAAACGTTTTCGTTATTCTCATCATCGGTACTGTGCTCAGTATGCTGGTAGGCCTCGGAACAGGCATGTTTACTGCTACCAAAATGTTTACCCACGTTGGCAACGGCATTATGTCTATGTATGACATCACCGTTATTTCTATCATCGTGGCCTGCATCATTACCCTGATTAAGGAATACGGCGGTATTGATTTCGTACTGAACTTCATCAAGAGCCGCATCAGCAGCACCAAAGGCGGTGAGCTGGGTATTGCAGCTCTCGCTCTGCTTGTTGATATCTGCACCGCGAACAACACTGTTGCGATTGTTATGGCAGGTCCTATTGCCAAGGATATCAGCGAAGAGTTCGGCGTAACTCCTCGCCGCAGCGCCTCTTTGCTGGATATGTTCAGCTCCATGGGTCAGGGACTTATCCCCTACGGCGCACAGCTTCTGGCTGCGGCAAGTCTCACGGGACTTACCCCCTTCGCCATCATCCCCTACTGCTTCTATCCGCTGCTGATGGGTATCAGCGGACTGATCTTCATCTTCATCAAGAATAAAGACTAAAAAATCAAGCCGTACGACTATAAATTTACTGCAATAGTAAAAATCAAGCCGTACGGCTTTTTTCATGCTTTAAAAACTACATCTCCCCACACAAAAAGCCTGAGCAAACGCCCAGGCTTTTGTTATAGCTTATTATTTTTCAAACGGGAATTTGTACTGAGTCAGGCCCAGCTCATCTCTAAGCTGAATGAACTCCTTCTGAATGGATTCGCCAACCGGTACACCCTTCTCTTTTCTATCCAGCCAAGCCATGTATTCCTTCTCGCCGGCAGTATAGATGCGTTCCTGACCGGGAGCCTTGGTGGAATTACGCAGACCGCGGCAGATATCGCCGGCAGTTTTCTTGAAGGTGTCAACGCCCATGAAGAACGCCGGGTTGATAACGAAGAAGAAGTGGCCCAGATGATACATAGCGTTGTTGCCGTTTTCATCCTTGCCGGACAGTGCCTTCATGAAAGGACCTCCTGCCAGTGCGGAGGACAAAATCTCTACGATAGTAGTGAAGCCGTAGCCCTTGTAGCCGCCGGTTTCTTCGCCCAGACCGCCCAACGGCAGCAGCGCAACATTTCCTGCACGCATTTCCTTCAGGATGGTAGCGGATTCGGTCATGGTGCCGCCGTCCTTTGCAACTACCAGACCTGCCGGAGTATCCTTGCCCTGTCTAGCATAGAACTCAATCTTACCGTTTTGGATGATGCTGGTTGCGCAGTCAAAGTTGAACGGGAACTCCTCATCGGTAGGCATAGTAAAGGTCAGCGGGTTGGTGCCCATCATCGGCTCAACACCGAAGGTAGGAGCAACGGAAGGTCTTGCGTTGGTACCGGAAATACCGATCATGCCTGCCTTTTCAGCCATAGTGGTCCAGTAGCCTGCAATGCCGTAGTGAGTAGAATTAAAGATGGTGCCGCCGGCCATACCGTATTTGGAAGCCTTTTCAATCAGCATTTCCATCATCTTATGGGAAGCAACCATGCCCATGCCGTTATGAGCATCCATAACTACAGTACAAGGAGTATCCTTGACAATTTCAATTTCGGTTTTCGGCAGCAGGGTGCCGTTTTTAATACGATCCAGATAAATAGGCTTGAAGCGGTTGCAGCCGTGGCTTTCAATACCGCGTCTATCGCTTTCCAACAGAACGTCTGTACAAATGCGTGCATCCTCTTCGGGAACGCCGTATTTAACAAATACGTCTACCATAAAATCGTGGACTAAGTCCCAGCTTACAAAGGGTCTTGTTTCTTCCATGCTGTTTCCTCCTTGAAGAAAATTTTTTCAATTCATAATAATATTGCTTTCGCACTACATATAGTATACCTCATTACTCCATAATTGTACAGTATTGCTTTTACGGCTACACTTAGCGCCTGTTACAAACGCTGATGTCAAAAAATCTATTTTATCCTTAGGCATTCCCACATATAAAAAAATACCGTGCAGACCTCAGCGTCATAGCCACAGAAGCCTGTACGGTATTATATATTTTTATTAACCCTGCTCTGCTCCGTCCGCAGTAAAGGCAACCGGTGCCTTGGCCTCCAGCTCCTTCGTGCTGCCGTCGGCATTATGCCACAGGGTTTTCTTGTTCAGCGAACCGTTGGTTACAAGGCCGGTCGCATCAAAGGAGATGTCTGTACCGCTCTTGAATTCAACAAAACCGGCGCTTTCATCCTTCAGGTTGTGCTGCCAGCCAAGCGGACGCAGCTTCGTTGCCTCCGCCAGTGTACCGGTTATAACCCTGCCATTTGTATCAAAGGTCAGCAGATTGTCATTTTTAAAGCGCACAAAGCCGTAGCCGTTATCGCTCAGCTGCAGGATAACGTCATTATCAATCACACCGCTGAGCACAGTGCCGTCCTTGGCAAAGATCACGGACTTATTGCCCATGTAGCGCACATGACCGTCGGCAGGAATCACCAGCCCCGGGCGGTACGGATGGTAGAAGAAGCGCGGCGGGAAGAACGGCGCACTCCGCTCCACATAATAATAATTGCTCGCCAGGCTCTTCCATCCTGCAGGACGCAGATAGGTGGCACTCGCCAGCACGCCCTCGATTACCTGACCGTCATCATTGAGCTTTACAACAGTATTCTTCTTGAACTTGATATCGTCCGCTACCGTCCAGCCCTGCGGCACCAGCTTGGTATCCTTGTCTAAGGTTATGGTTTTATCAGCAAGAGCTATGTTAGCGCCTACAAGCACTAAGGCAACTAATAGTAAGGCTGTAAATTTACGCATGATAATCACCTCATTTACACTTTCTAAGCATATTATAGCATAGGTTACTAAAAGAAAATATAAAACTATTGTGAATTAAGTGTGGAGGTGATGGGGGAGTATTCTTCTATTTACTATTCACCCCTGCTACGCTATAATATAATTAAATAAGCTCATTGAAAGGAGTTGTGCGCCTATGTGTACCAACAAGCATTACTACTGCATGTTCAACGGCATTACAGTCACTACCAGCTACATTATAGATGAAGAATACAAGGAATATATTTGCGTAAGATTTGAACGTCCCAACAATAATAATGGTTTTGATTTCGCTGAAATTATTATGCCTGACAAAAAGTTTATCAAGGCTTTTGGCTTTAGTGAGGACGAGATTTATTGGATTGAGAGTTTTGCAGCGGATAATCTTTTACTTATGTGGGAAATGGCAAAGGAGAGTAAGCAAATTGCCTAAAATATTAGCAGGTTTCTTAGGGTATGTGTTTTATTTTTGGGATTAAGGTTGCCATTAAACCACAGTAAAATCCAAAACACTCTCCGCAACCCCTTCAGGTTTGACAAAAAACAAGATAAAACGTATAATAAACATAAAGAGACAACTGGTTGTGGAAAGCCGGTTCTCCTCATTGTTTAAAAGTTAGAAAGAAACCGTCTTACCGCTAGGCGGTTTTTTTCATGCCGTAATTACTTAAGATACGTAAGGATCAGCACGACCAGAGTTGCGAAAGCAATCATCATAGATAACGCTTCGAAAACAGTCATAACATCACCCCCACTCTCTAGGGAGTAAGAAAACCGACTACCAGTTGTCTCAAAATGTATTATAACATAATACTTAATTTTTGAGAATACACCTAAAAAGGTGTGTTTTTTATTTTAAGCATATTTAAAAACAAAGATACCAGATTCTATCCCAGCCTCTTTTATATCAAATGAATTGTACTACTGTACCCATTAATCTACTATATTTCCCGTCGCTAATTGCTTTGACGTAAATTATAGCATGACCTTTCATTGCTAAAGCCTTGGTTTTCAGTTTAATGAGTTCAACTTCCCAATCTTGCGTACTGTCTCCTAAAGAACCATCTGAGAAAATGATTCCCATAATAGAATATTCTTCTTTTAAGTCGCCGGTTGTTGTAACAATAGAATCATAATCTGTTTCAGGATTTTTGTTTGAACTAAACCATCCCATTTGCTGCACTCCTTTGTTCTTATGGTGAAGTTAGCTATATTATATTATTTTGTTGCGTTAAAAGCAAATGTTTTTTCATAGAAATCGTTTTGCAAAGAATCTGCATTTTTATTCTTTTGAATGTTTCATTATTTATAATGAAAGGCTCAGATTTTCGAGTGATTTAATGTGAGACAAGATTGTATGAGTTGAGTGGAAGAATTTTTTATAATCGTTCAAATTATTTTTAAAACTACAACAATGTATATAAATAAAATCCTATTGCAGACTAACTCAGAACATCTGCAATAGGATTTTACGCTTATTTCATATTAAATTATGCAACAGCGCCGGCTTTCCCCTTACTTGCTCAGGTACTCGTCAATAGCAGCTGCAGCCTTCTTGCCTGCGCCCATAGCGCTGATTACGGTTGCAGCACCGGTTACGATATCGCCACCGGCGAATACGCCCGGAATAGAGGTAGCACCTGCCTCGTCAGCAACGATGTTACCGCGCTTGTTGACCTCCAGATCAGGGGTAGTCTGCTTAATCAGCGGGTTCGGGCCCTGGCCAATAGCCATAACTACCATGTCAACGTCGAGCACATACTCGCTACCTGCGATAGCTACAGGGCTGCGACGGCCGCTGGCATCCGCTTCGCCCAGCTCCATCTTAATACACTTCAGGCCGTTAACCCAGCCTTTTTCATCGCCCAGAATAGCAACCGGATTGTTCAGCAGGCGCAGCTCAATGCCTTCTTCCTTAGCATGGCCGATTTCTTCCTTACGCGCAGGCATTTCTTCCTCGCTGCGGCGGTACACGATATATACCTGCTCCGCGCCAAGGCGCTTCGCAGTACGCGCTGCGTCCATAGCTACGTTGCCTGCGCCAACGATAGCAGCCTTCTTGCCAACGTATACAGGTGTAGCGTAGTTCGGGAATTCATAAGCCTTCATCAGGTTTACACGCGTCAAAAATTCGTTGGCGGAATATACGCCGTTGAGGTTTTCGCCGTCAATCTGCATAAAGTGCGGCAGACCGGCGCCGGTACCAACGTAAACAGCGCTGAAGCCTTCCTCCTCCATCAGCTCCTTGATAGTGAAGGTGCGGCCGATAACAGCGTCAACTACAATCTTTACGCCCAGCTTTTTCAGTGCGGAGATTTCATGCTGTACGATTTCCTTCGGCAGACGGAACTGCGGAATGCCGTACATCAGCACGCCGCCGGCAGCATGCAGCGCTTCGTACATAGTTACATCATAGCCCATTTTTGCTAAATCGCCGGCACAGGTCAGGCCGCTGGGGCCGCTGCCTACTACGGCAACCTTCTTGCCTTTGCGTTCTGCCGGAGCTTCCACATCGTTATCCAAACCATGCTCACGCGCATAGTCGGCAACAAAGCGCTCCAAGCGGCCGATAGCGACAGGCTCGCCCTTGATACCCAGCACACATTTGCCCTCGCACTGGTTTTCCTGCGGGCAGACACGGCCGCAGACAGCAGGCAGTGTGCTCTTTTGCTTAAGGATTTTATAAGCCTCGGCAAAGTTTTCCTGTGCAACCTCATGGATAAACTTAGGAATATCAATATTAACCGGGCAGCTGCCTACACAACGCGGTTTGGGGCAGTTTAGGCAACGCTGTGCCTCGTCTACCGCCATTTCCTTAGTGTAGCCAAGTGCTACCTCCTGAAAGTTTTTGTTACGCACATCAGCCGGCTGTTCCGGCATAGCATTTCTCATTCCTCCACGCATTTGCAATGACCTCCACAGCTATATTCCAGTGCTTCCTGGTCCTTGTACATCTGCTGACGCATTACCAGGTTCGCAAAATCTACCTCGTGAGCATCAAACTCCGGTCCGTCTACACAGGCAAATTTGTTCTCGCCGCCAACCATTACACGGCAGCCGCCGCACATGCCGGTGCCGTCTACCATGATGGTGTTGAGGCTGGCCGTAGTTTTAACGCCGAACGGTTTGGTGGTCGCTGCCACGTTTTTCATCATGATAACAGGGCCGATGGCCAATACCAGGTCAACCTTTTCGCCTGCCTCCAGCATTTCACGCAGCGGGTCGGTTACAAAGCCCTTGCGGCCTGCACTGCCGTTATCGGTGGTCAAAATCAGCTCGTCGCTGATAGCAGCCATTTTATCCTGCCAGATTACCAGATCCTTGTCGCGCGCACCGATGATGGAGATAACCTTGTTGCCCAGCTCGTGATATGCACGCGCGATGGGATAAACAGGCGCAACGCCGATGCCGCCGCCAACTACTACAACAGTACCGAACTTGCCCATCTCGGAAGGATGTCCCAGAGGACCTACTACGTCGAGAATATCATCACCCTCGTTAAAGGTGTCGCACAAGTGCTTGGTGGTGTTGCCCACCGCCTGCACAATTAAGGTGATATAGCCTTTTTCACGGTCAAAATCCGCAATAGTCAGAGGAATACGTTCGCTGTATTCGTCAGTGCGGATGATAACAAACTGTCCCGGATGGCATTTGTGTGCCACCAGCGGCGCGTCTACGACGAACTCGTAAACAGCAGGTGCTAAATTTGCTTTGGTAATGATTTTAGCCATTTTCTTGCTTTTCTCCTTTTGCTGCTAATTGCTATTTATAAAACAGACAACGCGACTGCTAATAATGATGTCAAAACAAGCATACTAGAAAGACAACCTGTTCTTTGTTTATTACCCTGTATACAAGATTTTATAAAACCTTGATACATTGGTGAAGTCGAAGGATTTCTAATTATTGGAATCATAAATTTAAACGCATCTCTAACGATATTCCCAAGTTCTTCTTCGTTTAAAAATTCTTTAGGAAGTTTGACATGCAATCCTCTTATAAACTCTCTTGCAACCCAACTTCCATCAAAAGCATCCATAGAATCCATATATTCAGAACATCTTTTAGTAATTTCTTCTATTGAACATTTTATATAATCATAATGTTGAAGTAAATCAATAGTCGTAAATAAAGTACTTTGCGTTAAAAGATGTACTATTTCTTCTTTTTCTTTTGATTCGTCCTTGCTTGTAGTAAAGAACATCATTAAAAAAAATTTGAGCAAAAGATACTCTTTAAATGCTTCTGTTCTTTCTTTTCCTGAAAATAAAGCTGACAATCTTTGCGCTCCAGGATCTTGTAATGTAACAATAGCATCAGCATAAATCAGCGATACAATTTTAATATCTTCTTCCATAAAATTCACCTTTATTCAAAAGCTTTCTGGTGCAAGCCTCAGCTTCCGCATAAATCTTTTCTTCGTCAAAGGTCAGCAGCTTGCCAGCTTCCACAACCTTTTTGCCTGCTACGAAAACAGTGTCGGCGTCGGTGCTGCTTGCTGCATAAACCAGCTGGGACAGCTTATTGTGACGCGGATACCAGTAAGGCTTATGCATATCCCACAGTACGATATCTGCCTGCTGACCTGCCTCCAAAAGTCCGGTATCGGCAAAGCCCAAAGTTTTGGCACCGTCAACGGTTGCCATCTCCCACGCTTTTTTAGCAGGAACAACGAGCGGATCAAAGGTTGTTGCCTTATGCAGCATTGCGGCAGCACGGCATTCCTCCAGCATATCAAGATTGTTGTTGCTGGAAGCGCCATCCGTGCCCAGACCAACACAAATGCCCTTGTTCAGCATTGCCGCTACCGGTGCGATGCCGCTTGCCAGCTTCAGGTTGCTCTGCGGGTTGTGCGCTACACGCACGTGCTTGGCAGCCATGATATCCATATCCTCGTCTGTCAGGTGTACACAGTGTGCAGCAATGGTACCAAGCTCAAACATGCCCAGCTTATCCATCAGCTGAATCGGTGTCATGCCATGCTCTTTGACAACGGTATCAACCTCAAATTTAGTTTCGCACAGATGCATTTGGATTTCTGCCTTGTTGGCAGCAGCCTCGGCAATAACCTTTTCCAGATAATCTACTGGGCAGGTATAAGGAGCGTGCGGACCGTAGGTGATGCGGATACGGCCGTTGTCGTAGCCCTGCCAGTTCTTCGCCAGCACAGTGTTTTCAGCCAGCTTTACGTCCTTGTCCGGCGCTACGCCGATCAGGCCGCGGCTGAGGTTAGCGCGGATACCGGTTTCGGCGCAGGCACGCGCAACGTCCTCCATGAATGCGTACATATCGGCAAAGCAGGTAGTACCGCCCTTCAGCATTTCTACGATGCCCAGCATTGCGCCCCAGTAGATGTCATTGGCATCCATCTTGTCCTCAATCGGCCAGATTTTGTTTTGCAGCCAATCCATAAGCGCCATATCATCCGCATAGCTGCGCAACAGTGTCATAGAAACGTGGCCGTGGGTGTTGACCATGCCGGCAGTAGCCAGCTTGCCCTTGCCGTCCACGATTTCGTCGGCAGCAAAGTCTGCAGGCACGTCCTTGCCTACATAAACAATCTTATTATCTTCAACGGCGATGTTCTGCATTTCACCGTTCGGAGTATGCAGAAGCTCGATATTCTTAATCAGTAGCTTAGCCAAAAGATTTCACTTCCTTGGTATATTGGTATAAATTAAGTCCTGCCTCCCTGTTTAATGCTTAGGGAGGCAGATGACAGTGATATTATTGTTTTCTACTCCTCGCCCTGCTGACGTTTGGAGTAATGCTTTTCATAAAAATCATGCATCACATCCACGTCCTCACAGCTCAGCTCGTACACCTTGTTGCCGGTGCCTGCACAGATTACGGCAATCTGCGCCGCCTTTTCCAGAATTTCGGCAGCAAGCAGTGCCTCTGCCAGGTTCTTGCCCCAGCACACAGCGCCATGGTTGGCCAGCAGCACAGCCTTTTTGCCGTTCAGCGCGCGCACGGTGTTCTCCGCCAGCTCCTGCGTACCGCAAAGAGCGTACTCAGCGCACTCCACCCTGCCGCCGATAATCTGCACGATATCCTCGATAATCGCCGGCACTCCCTGATGCATAGCCGCAAGCGCACTGGCATAAATGCTATGCGTATGGATTACGGCACCTGCCTCGGGATAGGCGTTGTAAATGGCGGTGTGCACCTTCAGTTCGGAAGAAGGAATGTGCTTGCCTTCAACAACTTCGCCATCACGGTTGATAATGACAACGTCCTCAGGCATCAGCGTTTCATAACCGTGGCCGGAGGGTGTGATAGCAATATTCTGCGCGTCAATACGGCAGCTGATGTTGCCCCAAGAACCTGCGACGAGCTTTTTTTCAATCAGCGCATGGCCTGTTTCCACAATGGCGGCACATGCACTTTCTTTAGCAAATAACTGCGTTTCCATGATTATTCGGCAGCCAGATATGCCTTCTGCTCTTCGCTCAGGGTGTCGATGCCTGCGCCCATAGCCTGCAGCTTCAGAGCAGCGATTTCGGTGTTCAGCTCTTCCGGCAATACATACAGTTTGTTTTCCATTGCTCCCTTATGGTCGAGCAGGTATTTCATAGCCAGGAACTGCATAGCGAAGGACAGGTCCATGATTTCAATCGGGTGACCGTCGCCGCAAGCAAGGTTAACCAGACGGCCTTCGCCCAGCAGGTTCAGCTTACGTCCGTCAGCCATGGTGTAGGTCATGATATTTTTGCGTACTTCATACGGAGCAACTACGGAAAGCTCCTCCAGATGATGTTTGTTGATTTCTACGTCGAAGTGGCCTGCGTTGCACATAACAGCGCCGTTCTTCATAACCTCCATATGCGGTTTGGTGATTACGTCCTTGCAGCCGGTTACGGTTACAAAGATATCGCCGTGTTTTGCAGCCTCCTGCATAGGCATAACGCGGAAGCCGTCAAATACTGCTTCAATACCTTTAATCGGATCAACCTCGGTAACGATAACGTTAGCGCCCAAGCCTTTGGCACGCATAGCAACGCCCTTACCGCACCAGCCATAGCCTGCAACAACAACGGTTCTGCCTGCTACGGACATGTTGGTGGTACGCATGATGCCATCCCAGGAGGATTGGCCGGTACCGTAACGGTTATCAAACAGATACTTGCAGTAAGCATCATTAACGGCAATCATCGGGAATGCCAGATGACCTGCTGCAGCCAGAGCCTTCAGACGATGTACGCCGGTGGTGGTTTCCTCGCTGCCGCCCATCAGGTTAGGAATCAGGTCACGACGTTCACCGTGCAGCATATTAACCAAATCGCCGCCGTCATCAATAATCAGCTGCGGTTCGCTCTTTAAAGCCTCGCGCAGATACGTATCATATTCTTCGTTGGTGCAGCCATGGGTTGCGAAAACGGTAACGCCGCTGTCAACCAGTGCTGCGGCAATTTCGTCCTGAGTGGAAAGCGGGTTGCTGCCGGTAACAACAACATTAGCGCCTGCGTTCTTCAGCACGAGTGCCAGATAAGCGGTTTTTGCTTCCAGGTGAATGGTTACAACCATGTTGATGCCTTGGAAAGGCTTAGTTTTGCTATATTCATCGTTCAGATGGTTCAGCAGAGGCATATATTCCTTTGCCCACGCGATACGTTGATGACCTAACGGTGCCAATTTGATGTCTTTAATAATGCTTTGCATAAATCTAAAAATCCTCCTTTAATATATGCTCTTTAGTCTTGTAAAAGAGCCTGCAATTTCTTAATACTTTCTGTATACGGCGCTTTGAGTACGCCATGCTCGGTAATAATGCCGGTAATAAGCTCTGCCGGTGTCACGTCAAACGCAGGGTTAAACACTGCTACGCCCTCAGGCGCAGTCTGCTCGCTGCGGAAATGACGTACCTCGTCGGCCTTGCGCTCCTCAATAGGAATCTGCGCACCTGTAGCAATGGAAAAATCAAAGGTACTCGTCGGCGCGGCGATATAAAACGGAATCCCATGTGCCTTCGCCGCCAGTGCTACGCCATAGGTGCCGATCTTGTTCGCTGTGTCGCCGTTGGCCGCAATTCTGTCGGCACCGACAACAACAGCGTTCACACCCTTCGTGCACATGGTCCACGCTGCCATATTATCGGTAATCAGCGTAACCGGGATGCCGTCCTCAAACAGCTCAAACGCCGTTAAGCGCGCACCCTGCAGCAGCGGACGTGTTTCGTCGGCATAAACCATCTTCAGCTTGCCCTGCGCGTAGGCACTGCGGATAACGCCCAGCGCTGTGCCCCAACCGCAGGTTGCCAGTGCGCCTGCGTTGCAGTGCGTTAGCACTACGGCAGCGTCAGGCAGCACAGCAGCGCCGTATTCGCCCATACGCTTATTCATGGTGATATCGTCCGCATAAATCTGCTCGGCCTTCTCCTCCAGCGCCTTGATAATCGCCGCAGGTGACTTGTCCTCGCCGTTCAGGCGCACAGCCAAAGCGTATTGCAGATTTGCCGCCCACGCCAGGTTTACCGCCGTCGGACGCGCAGTAATCAGATCTGCGCGCACAGCATCCAGCGCACCCAAAAAGTCCGGCTTGTCCGCGACCTCGCGCGCACCAAGCACCATAGCGAAGGCAGCGGCAGCGCCGATGGCCGGTGCACCGCGCACCTCCAAGCGTTCAATCGCCACTTTCACGCGCTTGTAATCCACGCAGGTAATCCATTCTATCTTTTGCGGCAGCAGAGTCTGGTCCAGCAGCACCAGGCTCCCCTGCTCCCAACGCATAGTTTCTACCATAACAACCTCTTACAGCTTAAAGCCGCCAAACTCCTGCATAGCGTGATGGCAGTTGCACTTCGCCTCAGTCGGCTCTTCATAAGCGATGAAGGACAGAATCAGCTTTTCCATATTCTTAATGCTGAGTGCCATAGCGTCGCAAACCTCTTTATGGGAAAGCGGTGTCGGGGAAATACCGGCTGCCATATTGGTAACGATGGAGCAGTTGGTGTAGCACATCTCTGCCTCACGCGCCAGAATAGACTCAGGCATATTGGTCATGCCAACCAGGTCACCGCCCATCATAGCGAACATCTTGATTTCGGCAGCACTTTCAAAGCGCGGGCCTTCAGTGCAAACATAAACGCCGTGCTTATGGAAGGTAATATCCGTTTTCTCCAGGCATTTGATAACCTTCTCGCGCAAAGTCGGGCAATACGGATAGGTGAAATCGCAGTGCGCTACACCACGCTCGGGGGAATCGTAGAAGGTGTTGATGCGGCTCTTGGTGAAGTCCAGCACGTTGTCGCAAACTACGAAGTGACCTGCCTTCATCTCCGGGTTGAGGGAACCGACTGCGGTAGTAGCAAAAATCTCCTCAGTTCCCAGGCTCTTCATCGCCCAGATGTTGGCACGATAGTTTACCTTGTGGGGCGGCACGGAATGATCTACTCCGTGACGGCTCACGAAAACAACCTGATTACCGCTCATTGTGCCGATGTTGCACAATGCTTTACCAAACGGTGTTTCTATAATCTTTTTTTCGAATCCCTTCAGGGTATCGGGATTATCAATACCGGTTCCGCCAATGATAGCAATTTTACGCATATGCTTTGCCTCCTTTATAGTTAAATGTGATAATGAAAACTGTTTGCTGAAGTATGTTATTACGCATAATATCTATGCAGATTCTCCACACTTTTTCTATTATATAATACCATAAATAAGGCATAATTTAAAGAGTAAAGAAAAAGCACTCTCGCATTAACCGCAAAAGTGCTTAATCTGTTTATCTGACTTTATTTTGCTTTCCCCACTATCTCCAGCAGCTCCTGCGGGCTTGCAATCACAAAATCCGGCCTGCCCTCCTCCAGCAGCTTCTCCCAACCAAAGGCGGTATAGCGCACGGCAACGGTTTTCGCCCCCGCACTACGTCCGCTCTGCAAATCGAAGGGACTGTCGCCGACGCACAGGCACTCCTCCGGCTTCACTCCCAGCTTGGCACACGCCGCCAGCATCGGCTCAGGATGCGGTTTGCTCTCCTTTGTATCGCCCAGGGCAACAGTCGCATCAAAATACGGCGTCAGCTGCAGGCAGTCCAGCCCACGGCGCAGCATCGGAGGCTTCTTAGAGGTAACCACCGCCAGCTTAATGCCCTGCGCCTTCAGCTGCTCCAGTGTTTCCTGCACGCCAGGGATAGAACGAATCATATCATCGTGATGCGCGTTATTATATTCTCTGTAAGCGTCGCGCATAGTCTCCACCAGCTCCGGCTTACCGGAAAGCGCAATCATTGCCACCGGCAACGGCAGGCCGAAGGTAGCGACAATCTTCTCGCGCTCCGGAGTAAAGCCAAGCACCTCCCGGCAGGTGTGCTCAAAGGTGGCAATAATCAAATCTATGGTATTGGCAATAGTGCCGTCAAAATCAAAAAGTATTCCCTTAATCTGCATCTTCATATCCTCTCCGCTCTTTTAGCTCATCTTCATAAAATTTGCATAAGCACAATAAATTTATTATATCATGTTTACCTGCCTTTGCGCACTAAAAAAGCACTCCCGCTTACGCAGAAGTGCTTATAAAGCTTATTTTTCGTCCTTTTTCGCAAAGACTACTTCCTTAGGACCGTCGTTTACTGCGTCCTCGGGAATAATTACATCGTCGAAGCTGATGCCGCGGGTATGCAGCGTATGGCTCCACTCATGGTCATGGCGATGCCACCAGCCAAGGGCTGTAATAGGAATCCAGCTGTAAATAAACAGCGGATAAAGCAGCAGATACATCCAGGACTTGAAGGAAGCGCGGATTTTCCACAGTACCGCTACCGGGAAAATATACTGGCCTATACCAACCAGAGTCCAAACCTCTACCGGAATAATGGTATACAGGATATTGGTGTAGAACGGATAGAAGTTATAAATATAGCTGCAAAGCACAAAGAACGTGGAAATCATCAGGAAGTACGGCTGAATGAGGTTCACAGAGCAGTCCAGCATGACGATATTGCGTGTCTTGATTGCTTTTTTGATCATCGGGATGAGATAGCGGTCCGCAACGTCAAAGTGGCCCTGCGACCAACGCTTACGCTGGTTCCAGGTCTGCTTGAAGGTCAGCGGCTTTTCATCATAAATGATTGCATCATGCGCCCAGGTTGTAGGAATGCCTTCCATCATTGCCTGAATGGTGAACTCCATATCCTCGGTCAGGCAGGTTGCACGCCAGCCGTAACGCTTCAGCACCTCGGTGTCAAAGCACATGCCGGTACCGCCAAGGCAGCAGGAAAGGCCCATGTTGTACTTTGCCAGGCTCCATACATGGTTAACAATCCAGAAGGAAATTGCAAATACGCCGCTTACCCAGGTATCAGTCGGGTTTTTGGCATCCATATAGCCTTGGATAATGCGTTCGCCGTTGCACAGACGGCTGTTCATCTCCTGCAGGAAGTTGGGATGCACCAAGTTATCGGCATCGAAAACGCAAACCGCATCATATTTCTTATCCAGCTTGAACAGTCTGTCGAACATCCACGCGAGGGCAAAGCCCTTGCCCTTACCGGTTTCGCTGAAGCGCTCATGCACCAGCGCGCCGGCCTTGCGTGCAACCTCCGCTGTTTTGTCCGAGCAGTTGTCCGCAACAACATAGATATCATATAAAGCGTCATTGTAATTCAGACGGCGCAGGTTATCTACTAATTGAGCAATAACACGTTCCTCGTTATGCGCGCAGGCAATCAAGGCAAAGGTTTTGCTTTCATTATATATCTTAACTTCCTTCTTCTTGCCGAACAGGCCGAACCAAGAAACAAAAAAATAGTAGAGCGTAAAAAATATAATCAATAGCTGCAAAGGTATCATGATTATATCAAAAGCTGTATACATCAAAAATCTCCTTTACTCCCCTAACGGCAAATTATTTGTTCTTACCTGTAAGAGCACGGTAAACATGGTTTACAATGCCTGCCAGCGTATAGGTGAACATTGCTACAAACGGCCACGCACCGGGACGCTCGTACAGCATTACGGCACCGACAATTACGGCAATGATTACAGGCAGGCGATACATAGGATTGCCCTTGCCCTTGAAATCCGGGAATTTAACCTCGCTGTACATGATGCAGGCAATTACCAGAGTAACTGCTGCCAGCACAGCCGGAGCAAACTGATAACCGGAAACAACATATGTTGCCAAGAAGCAGGCACCAGCCGGAATCGGCATGCCCTGGAAATAACCGTGTACAACACCGGTGTTGCAGTTGAAGCGTGCCAGACGCAGGCAGCCGCCAACAGCAAAGAGTGCAGCAATAACCTGACCTACAAGGCCCAAATCCTGCAGACCATACATATAAATCATGATGGCAGGCGCAACGCCGAAGGAGCACATGTCGCAAAGAGAATCCATCTCTTTGCCGAAGTCACCGCCGCCAACGCCGAGAGCGCGGGCAGCACGGCCATCCATAGAGTCAAAAAGTACAGCGATTACGATGAAAACGGGGGCAAGGAAGAAATCACCCTCGATAGTTTTAAAGATAGACAGCACACCGAAAATAAGGCTCGCAGAGCTGATGCTGTTCGGAATCAGACGACGCCAGTTCATTGTTCTTTAACCCTCCCCACTACGGTAATACCGCCAACAACCTTATCACCCTTCTTAACGGCGATTTCAACATTTCTGGGCACAACCAGCTCCGTGCTGGAGCCGAATTTGATCATGCCGTAGGTTTCGCCCTGTTGGAGCTTGGTGCCTACAGTTACCCAGGAAACGATGCGGCGTGCCAGCAGACCGGCAATCTGGATTACCAAGAAGCGCATACGGCCGTTATCCATACCGATAGCATGACGCTCGTTTTCAAAAGAAGCGTTTTTCTCATACGCAGGCACGAACTGACCGCAGGTATAGCGCTGATATTTGATTTCACCGTCGAGCGGCGCACGGTTGGTGTGTACGTTGAATACGGAAAGGAAGATAGTTACCTTAGTCGCAGGCTCGTTGAGATACTCATCATCAAAAATTTCATCTACGCCCATTACCGTACCGTCTGCAGGCGAATACAGGATGTTGGGATCATAAGGCGTAACGCGGTGAAAATCGCGGAAGAAGTAGGCAAAGTATAACGCCAGCACTACGGGGATTACGGCCCACACAGCGCCGAAGAAATAATATACTATTGCAGCCAACAACAAAGAAACACCAACATAAATATAACCATCTTTTACAATAAACATATAAAGCCTCGCTTTCCTGCGAATATTTCTTTTAATCTAAAACTTCATATCAGCAAACAACCTTGAACTGACTGTGCAGTCTGTTTTTTCGAAGACATAAAAAGTGATGGAATGCTACTTCCATCACTTTATTATAATACACCAACCTGCTTTTGTCTACATAAGTGTAAAATTCTTAGCACTTTCGGCAAGCACAGTATTTTTCAGTCTATATCAGAACTTGGATGCCATTACCTTGATAACAAACTTAGGCAGCGCCATCATACGCATAAAACGGCTGGGCTGCTTGTACAGGCGGAAGGCCCATTCCAAGGAAGCATCCTGCATCCATTTCGGTGCGCGCTCCATTTTGCCTGCGAGTACGTCAAAGCTGCCGCCGATGCCCATCAGAATTTTTGCGTTCAGCTCCGCACGGTGTGCCACCAGCCATTTTTCCTGCTTGGGTGCGCCCAAGGCAACGAAAAGCATGTCTGCGCCGCTGACGTTGATATCCGCAATAATCTGCGGCACATCCTCATCCTTAAAGTAACCGTTGTGGCAGCCTACTACCTGTACTCCCGGATAAAGCTCCTCGGCCTTCGCCTTCGCAGCTTCGGCAACGCCAGGGCTACCGCCAAAGAAGTACGCCTTGTAGCCCTTGTGCGCCGATAAATCCAAAAGCTCGTTGTACAGGTCAAAGCCTGCTACACGCTCCGGCACCTTGTAGCCAAGGTGTCTGCCTGCCCACACGGCACCGGCACCGTCAGGCAGCACCAGCTCCGCATCCTCGCAGATTATTTTTTTGTATTCTGCGTTTTCCTGGCACATCATGATGATTTCGGCATTTGCGGTAACAACAAAAGTCTGCTCCTTGGCGAGCATTCTTTCTTCAAGCGTTTTCACTGCCTCCTGCATAGTCATTGCGTGTATAGGCACGCCTAATATTTTAATCGGGTCTTGCATATGTTTTGCCCCCTCTTTTCTGCATAATAATACTACTATTGTACACTACTTTAACGATTATTTCAAATCTGTATAAGAAAAAGCGAACCCTCAGACAAATACTGCCGAGGGTTCACCCAAATCGCTTTACTGTATATACGCCTTCAGCACATCGCTCTGCTTATCAAGGCACAGATACTTATAGACCGGTCTGCCAACGCTGCCGCGGTGCAGGTCCAGCTTCAGCAGATGCAGGGATTTCAAAAACTCCAGATATTTACGGATAGAAACGCGGGAGATTCCCACCATGCCTGCCACCTCTTCGGTAGTAAACATGCCGTCAATACCGCAGATGCATTCCCAAACAGTGCCTAAGGTATTTTTATCAAGTCCCTTGGGCAGAGTTACCGCAACCTGATTATCCTGACGCATAATAGTAGTGTCAAGGTCAGCCTGCTTAATGATGCCCTGCTCCTCAACAATCTGATAACGCTTCAGATAATTGTTCAGCGCAAGGTTAAAGCGTTCAAACTCAAAGGGCTTGATAATATAATCGACAGCGCCTAAACGCAACGCCAGCTTAATTTTATCCTTATCATTTGCTGCCGAAACGATGATGACATCTACATCATAACCATTCTCGCGTATTTTAGCCAAAAGCTGTAAACCATCCATAGTAGGCATAAAGACATCAAGAATGATTAAATCGTATTTGTTCTGACGCAGCAGCTTCAGCGCAGTATCTCCGTTACCTGCGATATCGCACAGCTGAAACCCCTTGATCTGGCTAAGATAGTGCTCATGCAACTGGGCAACCATCGGGTCATCTTCTACAACTAACACGTTAATCATCTTAATCCCCCTCTTTCCTAGTCGGAAGCCTTACGGTAAAGGTAGTGCCCTCACCCGGAGCAGACTCCACAGTAATGGTGCCATTAAGGTTATTGATGCTTTGCTTAACAAGATATAAGCCAAAGCCATGACCGCTTTCACCCTTGCTGCTGAAGCCGCGCTGGAAGATATGCTCGCGTATCTCGTCACTCATACCGGGTCCGGAATCCTCCACAACGATAACAATTTCGCGGTCAAAATCCAGAATCGAGAGATTAACGATGCGTTCACCGTCAAAATTCTTCAACGCATCAAAGGCGTTTTCAATAATATTGCCGGCAATCAGTACAATATCATGTACCGAAGGCACATCCAGTTCGCTGTGCAGTTCGCTTTCCTCTGTCAGAGAAAAGTCGATATCAAGTTCACGGCTGCGGCTTATTTTACCGAGTATAAAGCCTGATAATGTAATGTCTTTCAGGCGGGTTACTACATAAGAAACCTCAGATTGTCTGTTATAGGCAATTTCCTGCGTAAAATTCTTCAGCTCGTCATAGGCCTTCATATCTATCAGGCCCATAATCACATGCATTTTGTTCATAAACTCATGTGTCTGCGCTCTTAAAGCAGTAGCATAATTTTTAAAGCCTGTCAGCTGGTTAGCCATCTCTTCTACTACAGATTTTTTGCGGAAGGTAATTACGGCACCGATAATGTTCTTATCATCCAGTAACGGTACTGCAGTAATAATAAAGACAGTATTACCCATCTTGACACTGGCATCAACTAAAGTTTTACCTTCTTTTATAATATCATCCAACGGCACACGTTTCAAGACATCTTTTGCAGATTTTCCAAATAGTTCATTAACTCCTTCAATACCTGCTTGCTTCAAAAGCAATTGGGCCTCGGAATTGACAAGCGTAATGCAGCCGTTGCTGTTGATATTGATAATGCCTTCACGTACAGAGTTAAGAATAACGTCGCGCTCCTGCAGCATTCTGGCGATTTCTTCCGGCTCATAGCCGAAAAGAACACGTTTAATCCTCTGTGCCAGATAAATTGCTCCCCAGATGCCGACAATCAGGCCAAGCAGCGTCATAGACAGCAAGAATAAAACTGCATCTATTGTAGAATTATTAACGATTTCATCGGAATAACCGGTAACAACATAACCGATGGTTTTTTTATTGTCGTCTTTGACAAAGCCTATGGCCTTATTGGGAATCGCATAGTTTTCCTTATAGGAAATATTGTTGCGTCCCTCATATTTGTCAACCAGATTACGCGCACTATGCTCGAAGTCAGGCAGCTTTCCTGGGTTATACAACACGCGCAGATGGCGGTTCTTATCATAAATCGCTACGCCCGCTTCATCCGAATGGTCAACATCGTTAACAAAGGCAGCCATAAAGCTGTCTACGGAATCCTCCGGCATTTTGTTCTGCTTCTCCAGGCTCTCCCTAATTTCCGGAGAGTTACAGAGAATGTTGTTGATGCTTACGGCGTTGATACTGACACGGTCATAAATTACCCGCGCCACCTTCTGCGTCGTAAACAAAGATGTCGGCAGCAGTGCGATACACACTACGAGCGTAATAAGTACTACTATTTTCTGTAAAAGTGAAAGCGTTTTTCCTGATTTGTAATTGTAATTATCTTTAGATTTTCTCCACATCAGCAGGTACCGTCAGGAACTGAATACCAGGATTTCGTTCCAGAATCCAATTCAGGGACCACTCGTTATTTACAAGAATAACAGGTCTGTCCTTTTTATCATAAACAAGCATTCCGTTATCCAAGCCTTTAATGTTCTCAATCAGCTTCTTATCCTCTGCATATACCCAACGTGCAACGGAGTACGGCAGCTGGTTCATCAGCAGCTTAGAGCTGTACTCGTTAAGCAAACGGTATTCCAGAACCTCCAGCTGCAGTACGCCGACAACGCCGACGATGTAGCTTTCAAGACCTACGCCCTCCTGACGGAATACCTGAATAGCACCCTCCTGCGACAGCTGGATGATGCCCTTTTCAAACTGCTTGCGTTTGAGGGAGTCCTTAGGCTGTACGCGGGCAAAAATTTCCGGCGGGAATACGGGGAAATCTTCAAATTGCAGCTTCAGGCTGCTGTCGCTCAGGGAATCACCGATACCGAAGATACCCGGATCAAAAACGCCGATAATATCACCTGGATATGCTTTTTCCACTATTGTGCGCTCCTGAGCCAGGAACTGCTGCGGCTGTGCCAGCTTAACCATCTTACCTGATTGCTTGTGGTAAACGCTCATTCCTTTGTCAAAGACGCCGGAACAAATACGCATGAAGGAAATTCTGTCACGGTGAGCAGGATTCATATTAGCCTGGATTTTAAAAACAAAAGCAGAGAATTTTTCGTTCTCCGGTGACAATATTGTACCATCTTGCAGCATTCTTGGCTGTGGCATGGGAGACATTTCCAGGAATTTTTCCAGGAAGCTCTGTACGCCGAAGTTGGTCATAGCACTGCCGAAGAACATCGGAGTCAGCTCGCCGGTGTTAACCTTTTCCATATCGAATTCATCGCCTGCCATGTCCAGCAGCTCGATATCGTTGCACAGGTTTTCGTAGAGTTCGTCGCCCAGCATCTCTTTGATTTTGGGATCGTCCAAAGAACCGGTAGTGGATTTCAGCTTGTTGGCACCATGGCTGGTGTCATCCTCGAACAGCTCGATAGTGTTTTCCAGACGGTTGTACACGCCCTTGTAATGGCCGTCGATACCGATAGGCCAGTTAATCGGATATGCGCGGATGTTCAGCACCTTTTCCAGCTCGTCCATCAGGTCGAAGGGATTACGGCCGTAGCGGTCCAGTTTGTTGATAAAGGTAAAAATAGGCAGACGGCGGCGGTGACAAACCCAGAACAGCTTCTTGGTCTGCGGCTCTACGCCCTTGGCAGCGTCAATCAGCATAACAGCACTGTCGGCAGCCATCAAAGTACGGTAGGTATCCTCGGAGAAATCCTGGTGACCGGGGGTATCCAGAATGTTTACGCGGAAGCCGTCGTAATCAAATTGCAGTACGGAAGAAGTAACGGAAATACCACGCTGCTTTTCAATCTCCATCCAGTCGGATACAGCGTGCTTGTTGCTCTTTCTAGCCTTTACAGAGCCTGCCAGGTGAATAGCTCCGCCGTAAAGCAGCAGCTTTTCGGTAAGGGTTGTTTTACCTGCGTCAGGGTGAGAAATAATAGCGAAGGTACGGCGTTTCTTAATTTTATCCATCAATTCTGTCATTATGTATATGCTCTCCTATTTCTTTAAATTTTTGGTAATCCTGGCAATTTCATCCTCATCGGAAACCAGCTCGTCTACTGCCGGATAATCAGCGTTCTGCTCCTCGTACAGCTTGTAGGCATCAAGAATCTGCATTTTGATGTAGTCGGGAACAGGGATTTCCGTCTGCAGCTCACCGCGCATGGTTACGCGGAAGGCAACGTTCTCGTAGCGTTCACCGCTGTAGGTTTCGCAGGTGAAGGAAGTACGCATGAATTCATCCTTAAAGGTGCAGTCCTTCAGGATGTGCGCCTTGCGCTCCTTATCCCAGGCTGCATAAATTTTATACAGCTCCTGCTGTGCCTCCACCGGCACGTCCTCGCCCAGGACAACGGTTTCGGTTTCATCTATCGGCGTGCAGTCCATGTTGTTGTAGACTGTGCCGTCCTCCAGCTCCAGGTCAACTGTCAGCACATAATCAATCTCATGAAAGCTGGCTGTTTTAATCTGCCATTTCTGCTGCCAGCGGGCAATGCAGTCCGGGCAGATAAATTTGGTATCGCGAATGCTGTTGTTCATGTAATTATCACGATAATACAATTTTTCTCCGGGCACAAAATGTTCGCCGCATTCACTGCAGACGAATTCCAAGGTACGAATCATCGGTCAAAACCTCCCAATATAATATGAAAAAGCCCTTACTTCGAATGCAAGGCGCTCTGCTATAACAGTAATCAGTAATGCCGTGGCTGTCGGGAAGCTATATTCCCAAGCTGTAAGCCTTCGGCCTGATGTTTTGCAGCTTTTGCTGTCAATTACTGTTCAAATTGCTTTGTTATGCCGTCAGCAGCAGTTTTATTTACCTCTGCTGCCCGGCAGCTGCGCAAAATATATTTACACGTTCTATATTATAACATATCAGATTGTTTTTCCCTAACAATTTTTCTTTAAAATGGGGGTTGTTTTGAGGATTCAAGAGGGTAATTTTCGGTAAATGAAGGTTGTCAGGGAGAAATCGAGCGTAAAAAAGCAGCTACCGTTTTTTCGGTAACTGCTTAAAGACCGACTTTATTATGCATGCGTTCCGCCAATTTACTTGCCTTATCTGTGAGCTTGCCTATTCTAGTTTCTTTTCGCTGAGCTCTTCTTTGCTTTTTCTCTTTTTTAAGGCGCTTTTTATACTTAGCATAATCAATACATTCAAACGGACAAGGCCATTCGGTCAATTCTTTGGATTTTTCAATCTCATCCTGAATATCTTTTTCCAACTGTTCCGGTGTAAGTTTACGGTATTCGGGATCGATATAATCCTTTAATATATAAACCTTCACATTTATCACCTTAATTCTATACTGATACTTGAAAAAGCTTCAATCTGTAAAAGAAATGTCCTCCGGTATATTTTCTCCCATATTTTTAATTTGCCTTAAATCCGCTCTATCAAGAAAATAACCTTTTCGGCAATCTTTACAAAAAATAGCTCCATAGCCATAGCCTTCCGCAGTAATTTTTCTATATCCGAAAGCTGTATTCTGCGAGCTGCAATACGGACATTTCCCAACTGTATTATTTTCAGCAAAGCAAAGTAATTTTTTCTGCCATCTCATAACTTTTTCATCCCTAAAAATAGTGTTAGCACGCTGCGTCTTTAAAAGATTCCCAAAATTTTTCAGCCAGCTCCTTTATTTCATCCGGTGCATCTTCTTTTAATTTGCAACGTTCGTCTAAATAAGGCTTGATAGCCTCAAACATTCTATTCTCTTCTTCTGTAGGAAATCTCATAATCTCACCCTCTAGTTGAATAGCCCTCTTTTCCCAAGAATATTTTATAAATAAACTTAAGGGAAAAGATAGCTAGTAAATCTTTTCAAGTTATTTGTTTTTAATGTTTGTCTAATGCCAAACCTATCAACCGATTAGCCTGATCTGCCATGAACAAGGGAATATTCAGTACATCATCATCGAGTTTCAGATTATCCAAAGAGAATCGTATACGAAGCTTTACTTTATCAGGAAACAGCTCCTTGAATTTCTTAAGACTCTTGCTGGCTGTATTAGCTTCAGATTTGACTTCGACAGGAAAAATATCATTTTCTCGCTGAATCAAGAAATCCACCTCATAAGGAGGATTTGTCTGTGTCCAATAGCGTGGAGGTACTTCGAACTGTGTAACCAATGTTTGAAGCACAAAATTTTCGGTCAATGCGCCCTTAAATTCAGTGAACAATCGATTTCCTTCACCAAAGGCAGTGGGAGTCAACTGTGCCAGACGGCGAAGCAAACCAACATCTACCAGATAAATTTTAAAAGCTGATAGGTCATCGTAAGCTGCTATCGGGAGACCAGGAGCAGAACTACGGTATACCTTATGCACCAGTCTGGCATCTACCAACCACTGCAGGGCATCCTCGTATTCTCGTGCTCTTGCACCTTCTTTGATAACTTTGTAGATGAACTTCTTGTTTTCCCTTGCCAGCTGAGAAGGTATAGATTTCCAAATCATAGAAATCTTTGGGAACTCATTAATATTAGGATGTTTGGCAAAGTCACGCTCATATGCACTAATAATGTCAGACAGGGCTTCCTGCATAGCAGAAACATCTCGAGCTTGTGTCCACATTAGAACAGGTTCAGGCATACCACCAGTTACATAGTACATCTTCAATTTCTCATACAGAGGATTAAAGAAAGCATCTGGGATAGGTTCAATATTGTTCACACTTTCCATATATGTGACAAGGGTTTCATCACCATTGGCAATCAAAAATTCTGAGAATGTCATAGGATCAATCTGCATAAAGTTAACCTTTCCCACAGGAAAAGAAGATGGTTTTGCTAAAGCAATGCCCAACAGGGAACCAGCGCAGGCAATATGATATTGCGGAGCATTCTCGCAGAAATACTTCATAGAGTTGATAACTTTAGGGCAATCCTGAACCTCGTCAAAAATAATAAGCGTCTTTTCGGGCAAAATCTTTTGGCCACTTGCCAACATCAAATTCTGAAGAATACGATCAACATCTTTGGTAGTTTCAAAGAATTGCTTATATTCCTCGTTTTCATCAAAGTTAAAATAAGCGGTATTTTCATAGTAACATTTGCCAAACTCTTTTAGAATCCATGTCTTGCCCACCTGTCGAACACCTTTCAATATCAAAGGCTTACGGTAGGAAGAATTTTTCCAGGCGAGCAGTTTTTTCAAAATAAATCGTTTCATAGGCTCACTCCTCACATTTTTATTGGAGTTTTAGTGTTTTTAATCACATTTTTATTATACACCATAATTCGAAACAATCAACATCTTTCACACAATTATATATAATTTCTGGTATGATTATCACACTTTTATGTGATTTTGTGCAAAGTAAGAGGTTGGGAGTTGAAAAATGCACCATCCAGCCCTTCTTTGGTTTATAAGATTAGTTTTTCCTAAGCTCATATCGAGAGCATTATTATATTTTCTCGCGTGCCCCAACTTCCTTTTAAACATGAAAAAAGCCTTTACGTTAAAACGTAAAGGCTATAAGTCCGACATTGGTCGGAGCGGCGGGATTCGAACCCACGACCTCTTCCACCCCAAGGAAGCGCTCTACCAAGCTGAGCCACGCCCCGAATCACAAGGAGTATTATACAGGTTTATTTGGATTTTGTCAACACTATTTTTTTAAATATTTTAAACTTTTTTTACACCGTCTGTATCCAGGTCCAGAATATGGTAGCAGGCGTGTTCATTATTGGCCGCAAACACATCAACCATGGCCTTGGCAATGCGCTCACAGTCTGCCTCCGGCGAAGCATAGGCCATCACCGTAGAGCCTGCACCGCTGATAATAGCGTTATATGCGCCTGCCTCTTTGGCAGCCGCAAAAACGTCGGGCAAGCCCGGAATCAGATGCGCACGGTACGGCTGATGCAGCTTATCCTCCAGCGCCATGCCCAGATACTCATAATTGCCGCTCAGCAGCGCACCGACCAAAAGCGAAGCTCTGGAGGTGTTATATACTGCGTCCTTGTGCGGTACAGTCTTGGGAATAGCCTGACGCGCAAGCGACGTAGGCAGCTTGCTGTCGGGAACGACGGCAATGAACTTCAATGGCTTGGCAGGCAGCAGACGCAAAGAATGCGCCTTCTCCTGCTCCATATAGCTGATGGTGAAGCCGCCGTACAGCGCCGGTGCCACATTATCCGGGTGGCCCTCGATTTCCGTAGCGATATCGAGAAGCTCATCCTTGGTATAATGGTCATCACACAAAGCGTTGGCTGCAAACAGACCGGCAACAATCGCACTGGAGCTGCTGCCCAGACCGCGGGACATAGGAATGCGGTTGAGCATCTTCACCTTCAGACCGATGCGTTGGCCGTCGGTTACGGCGTTCCACACGCGCAGAAAGCTGGCAAAGGCCAAATTACGGCCAAACGGCTTCAGATAATCTGCGCCCTCGCCTTCTACCTCCAGCTGGAAGCCCTTCTTATCGGTTATTTCATAGCTTACTTCGTTATACAGATTGCAGGCCAGGCCGAGGGTATCAAAGCCTGGGCCGCAGTTAGCTGAGGTTGCGGGAACCTGGATAAATACTTTTTTCATGTTGCCGCCTCTTTATGCCAAATGGCTGTCTTCTACACGAATCACACAGCTGATTGCTTCTACTACCGGCAGTACGCGCAAAATTTGCAGCGCCATCTGCAGATTAGCCTCCGAAACACTGTGAGTAATTACAACAATTTCCGCCTTGTTGCTCTTAACATCATTAGTCTGTACAACATTGCGCAGGCTCACGTTCTGTGCGCCGAAGGCTGCAGCGATAGCTGCCAGTGCGCCCGGTTTATCTGCTACCTGCAGACGGATATATGCCGGTGCGGACATCTTGTCAGGCGGACAGAGGCGTTTTTCCTCAAAGCATGTGCAGCTGATGCGTCCGGTAGACTGATGCTGCATATTGCGGGCAATATCAATAATATCGCCGCAGACAGAGCTTGCAGTCGGCAGACGACCTGCACCGAGGCCCAGGAACATTGCCTCACCGATAGCGTCACCGTTGACGAATACAGCGTTATACACGCCGTTTACGCCTGCCAGCGGATGGGAAAGCGGAATCATCGTCGGGTTAACACGCAGGCTGACACCGTTTTCCGGATCGTTCTTGGCGATTGCCAGAAGCTTAACTGCGTAACCGAGGTCAGTTGCATATTTGATATCGCAGGCTTCGATGCTTTCAATGCCTTCAACCTGCACATCGTCCAGATTGAAGCGGGTATTGAAGGCGATAGATGCCAGAATAACGATTTTACGCGCAGCATCCAGACCGCCTACATCGGCAGTAGGATCGGACTCTGCATAGCCCTTGGCCTGCGCTTCCTTCAGTACCTCGTCGTAATCAAGGTGTTCGTTAGCCATCTTGGACAGCATATAGTTGGTGGTGCCGTTCACGATACCCATGATAGAGGTAATCTGATTGGCTGCCATACTGGTTTTCAAAGGTCCAATGATAGGAATACCGCCGCAGACGCTGGCTTCAAACATAAAGTCGCAGTTGTGCTCATGTGCCAGCGGGAACAGCTCGGCACCGAATTTGGCCAGAACGTCCTTGTTGGCAGTAACAACATGCTTGCCGTTGGCAAAGGCTCTGGCGATAAATTCCTTGGCAGGATGCTCGCGGCCCAGCAGCTCAACGATAATATCAATATCCTTATCCTCAAGCACTTCGTCAGCGTTGTCGGTGAAAATATATTTATCGCCGTATTCCTGTTTCAGGCGGTCTACATGGCGGTCAAGCACCTTGGTGATTCTTACCGGCTTGCCTACCTCTTTGGCTATTTTCTCTGCATTTTTCTCTAAAACCTTCAGCACGCCGCCACCGACAGTGCCGGCGCCCAACAGACCAACATTTACAAAATCCTTCATTTAGTACCCCTCCAATACCTAAATAAGTAATCGGTTATACCTGACCTAAAACTTCCAGACGTTTTACGCCGTCAATCATGCGCAGCTTGTCCAGCAGAGCCTCCAGATCTACCGTCAGATGCTTGGTTTCGATAGAAATAGTGGTGTTGGCAACGCCCTGCAGAGGAATGCCCTGGTTGATGGTCATGATGCTGCCGGAATCGTCGGCAACAGTATTCAGGACCTTGGACAGCACACCGGATTTGTGCTCCAGCAGTAAGGACAAGGTAATAATTTTTTCCTTGCTTGCTTCATAGAACGGGAAAACGAAATCCTTATATTTGTAATAAGCACTGCGGCTCAGGCCCATTTTTTCAACTGCTTCGTTGATAGTTTTGATTTCGCCGCGTTTGAGGATTTCTTTAACCTTTATAGTTTTTTTAATTGCTTCAGGAAGAATTTCTTCGCGAACCAAATAGAATGTGGATTTTTCAGACATACTAGTGTCCCCTTTCTTCATACAAAATTCTTCTAATATTATACCACTGTTCTCTTGAAAAGTACACTTGTTATTTTTGTAAATTCTGAACAAATTCAGTGTACAATATAAGTACATATGCATACAAAAAAAGCTGCCGCAGACAGGTTCCGTCACCGTGGGTAACAGAACAAGCCTGCAGCAGCTGCTGCGTAATTCTTAATTAAAATTAAGCGCGGGAAATGTAGTCGCCGGTTCTGGTATCGATAGCCAGAACATCGCCCTCGTTGATGAACAGAGGAACCTTAACAACATAGCCGGTATCCATGGTAGCGTTCTTGCTGCCGCCGGTTGCGGTATCGCCTTTGATGCCGGGTTCGGTTTCAACTACGGTCAGTTCTACAGTGTTCGGCAGATCAACGCCCAGTACACGGTTGTCATAAATCATGATTTTAACGTCCATGTTCTCTTTCAGGAAGTTCAGTGCGCTGCCCAGAGTTTCTTTGCTCAGCTCGGTTTGTTCGTAGGTTTCATTATCCATGAATACATACATGCCGTCGGATTCATACAGATATTGCATTTCGCGACGGTCGATGTGAGCCTTCGGCAGACGCTCGCCTGCGTTGAAGGTACGCTCAACAACAGCACCGGTGCACAGGTTACGCATTTTTGCACGTACGAAAGCAGCACCCTTACCAGGTTTTACGTGTTGGAATTCAACAACCTGCCAAGCGTCGCCATCGATAGTAACAGTTACGTTGGTTTTAAATTCGTTTGTGGAAATCATTGGAAGCCCTCCTATAAATTTAAATATTAGACAATTTCAATAAGCTGCTTTTTGACACCGTTCAAGGCTCTTGCCCCATTCTCTGTCAAAACAACAGTATCTTCTATACGTACCCCGCCTTTACCGGGAATGTATATACCGGGTTCAATAGTGAAGATCATGCCTGTCTGCAGCACCGTAGCGCCACGCTTGTTGATCATCGGCATTTCATGGATTTCCAGGCCTACACCGTGACCTGTTCCATGCACATAATAATCGCCGTAGCCGCAGGCGGTAATGCTGTCACGCACAATAGCGTCCAGCTCTCTGCCGGTCATGCCTGCTTCGGCAGCCTTCAGGCCCTTGCGCTGTGCTTCTTCAACTATAGTATAAATTTCCTGCTGCCAGGAATTTGCCAGACCCACTACCAGGGTACGCGTCATATCGGAATGATATCCCTTATAGACAGCGCCGAAGTCAAAGGTAATAAAATCACCGACCTCGATAACCTTGTCGGATGCCATGCCATGCGGCAAAGCACTGCGTACGCCGGAGGCTACAATCGTATCAAAGGAAGTCTTTTCACTTCCCAAGGCACGCATATAGTATTCCAGACGGCCTGCCAGACTGCGCTCGGTACAGCCAGGCTTGATATCCTCCAGCAGATGGATAAAGGCTTCGTCAGCAATGCTGGCAGCCTTCAGCAGCAGGTCCAGCTCTTTTTTATCCTTAATCATACGGATATCGCTGAAATCAATACTCTGCATATAGGTTTCGCCCAAAAGCTCGTGCAGCACAGTATAATCATCATAGCTGTAATACGCTCCGTCAAAGCCTACTACCTGCGCTTGGGCATTCTTTGCCAAATCAGCGGCGGCAGCCCAGATGCTGTGCGCACCTGTCGGAGTATACTCCAGCACCTTGAAGAACTTCATTTCGTTTCTGGCCTGCTCTGTATAACGGCCATCCGTAATCAGCACGCCCTGTTGTCTGTCCAGATACAGCAGACTGGAATCTCCTGTAAAGCCGGTCAGATAACGGATTGTGGTAACATCCTTAATAATGACACTGTCTACCTGCAGCTTGGCCATATGCTCCAAAACTCTATTGATACGCGTCATGATATTACCCTCTTTCCATAAAACTGATGATAGCTATGAATCACCTAAATATTTTACCACTCATTGGCAAAACTTTCAACTATTATCTTTGCTAAGGCACTTTTTTTGTTAACTTTGTAGCATAACCAGCAAAAAAGCAGGCCGTAAGCAGCGCCCTGCAGCGTTGTCGGCCTGCCCTTTCAAAGACATACTATAAAAATTATTTACATTCGGCAGGAGCAATGCCTTCTGCGGTTTTGATGTTCTTACGTACATCGTCGCAGCATTTATGGAAGTTTGCCAGCTCCTCAGCAGTCAGAGGCAGCTCCAGCACACGCTCTGCGCCGTTTTTGCCCAACAGTACGGGAACGCCTACAAAGACATCCTTTTCGCCGTATTCGCCGTCAAGCAGCATGGAAGCAGGCATAATGCGTTGCTCGTCGTTGAAAATGCAGCGTACCATACGTGCTGCGGTAGAGCAGATGCCGTATTCGGTGCAGTGCTTGCCGCTGTAGGTTACCCAGCCGCCGCCGATAGCGCGTTTTTGCAGCTCCGGTTTGTCAAAAGCAAATTTAGGATCCTCGTGCTCCAGAGAGCTTAAAGGAATGCCGTTGAAGTTTACGCAGGACCATGCAGCCATTTGGGAAGCGCCATGCTCGCCAATCATGTAAGCGCTGATGGATTGCGGAGAAACTCCAGTCTGCAGAGATAAAGCAGATACCAGACGGGAGGTATCCAGACCGGTACCGGTACCGATTACATGGCCTTTCGGCAAACCGCTTTCGCGATAAAGGATGTTGGTGATAACATCGCAAGGATTGGTGATGTTAACAATGAAGCCGTTGAAGCCGCTGGCCATAACCTTGTGGATATAACCTTTAACCTGTGCTGCGGTAAAGGTAAGCTCGTCCAAACGGTCACCGCTGGCAACCAGGTCGATATCGCCGATGCAGTTTACAATAGCATCGCAGTCGCCCAAGTCAGCGTAGGTACCGCCGTTGATTTTTACATCATGCGGGCAATACAGAATTGCGTCACGCAGGTCCTGTACCTCGGCAGCCAGCTTGGATTCTTTCGGATCTACCAGCACCAGCTCGGCAGCAATGCCCTGAATAGCCAGGCTGTATGCAACGTGAGCACCAACGTGACCTAAACCGATAATACCAACTTTTCTTGTTTTCATAATTAAGTTCCCCCCCAAATTATTCTTTAATATTTTATTTGTCCAAAATAGGCAGCGTAGCTGACGCATGGCCCATAATGGTAATATTGTAATCCTTTTTGCCCTGCTCTGCAAGTTTTTCCTGAGCCATATCCCAGGCCTCCTGCAAGGATGCACAGGGAATATGACCTGTCTTGCGGACAAAGTCGAAGTTCTCGGGACGTGTTACCAGATAAGCGGTTACATCGTTGACAATGCAGCGCGCCTTGAAGGCAACAAAGGCCGGAATAGTGAAATTAGCACGGATATCCTTTTCAAACTGCTCCATATCGTTACGGCTGAAGCAATCCGTAAAGATAGCAGGCTCCTTAATATCCGGGCAGTCCAAAGTGAAAATCATGATGCCGCCGTGCTTAACCGCAAACTGTGCGTTCATGTGGCACTTGGTAGCCTGATACAGATTCAAATCCTTGGGATAACCGCCTGCGGAAGCAATTACTACATCAGCCAGCTGCTTGATGTGTACGCCTGCCATAGCCAGCAAATCCTTACAGCCTTTCTGCCATGCCTCGTACCAGTGGCCTGCAACAACCTCGCTGATTTCTCCGTCCGGAGTAAACACAGTGTTCACCAGAAAATCCGGATTCAACAGTTTGCAGGATTCATACATATCCTGATGAATGGGATTGCCCTCGAGCAGACTTGCGTCACAGGCCTTGTTGCAGCCTGCGCCTTCTACCGGAGACATAGTCATGCAATGGTTTTTCATAATGCTGTCATATGCCGCTACGCCCGGCATAACAGCCTTGCGTCCGCCGCCGAAGCCGGCAAAGGGATGCAGCGTTACAGCACCGGTCAGAATAACTCTGTCGGCATTGGCAACATATTTGCTGATAGCAACATCATTGCCGAAGGAGGTTTGCCCAAGCAGTACCATGTCCTCGCTCTTGCGGGAGTCATGCTGAACTATTTTCAGACGGCGTACCATCTCCTCGCCGCAAACGGTGATATCCTCTTCATGCGTATGACCGCGGTGGGTACCGGTAGCAACAATAACAGTGATGTCCTCGTCCTTTACGCCCACACTGTTCAGCTCGGCCACAATAACCGGCAGAAATTCGGACGTGCCGCACAGACGTGTGATATCGCTGATGACAATGGTTACAGTTTCGCCTGCATGCACAATTTCTCTCATAGGCTTGGTACCGATCGGGTTACGGATTGCTTCGGTAGTAGCGGCAACAACGTCCTCGCAGACGCTGGATTCATTGCCGTGTATATCATATATAACGCGCTCCTCGGGGAGCAGTACCTCTTCCTGTCGTTTGCCTATTGGCAGAAAGTACTTTTTCATCGACATCCCTCCATTTGAAAAAACTAACTTTATTATACATGAAATCAGCTAAATATACAAGCTGACAGTAAAACTGTAAAGAAAATTCAGCCTTTGTCTAAAATTGTGTTATAATGTTATTATATGAAAGCGAGGTTCCCATTATGAAGAAAACTCTTATCGCCTATTTTACACGCACAGGCATTACCAAAAAACTGGCCGAATACACCGCCAAGCAAACCGGTGCCGATCTTTTTGCTATCGAGCCGGTAAAAGAATATTCCTCCTCTTATCTTATCTGCGTAGGCCAGGCCAAGCTGGAAAACCTGCAAAACGCACGTCCTGCGATAAAGGCCAAGCCGCAGAACCTGCAGGACTATGACACCATTGTGGTGATGTTCCCTATCTGGTGGTTCACCTGCCCCAATATCATCCTCACCTTCCTGGAGGAAAACGACCTGAGCGGCAAAACAGTTATCCCTGTCTGCACCTACGGCAGCAGCGGTAAGGGCAGCAGCGAAAAGGCTATGACGGCAGTTTGCAAGGACGCAACCTTTAAGCCCTGCATTGAAGCAACCGGCCTCAAAGATAAGGCTGTTGCAGCCATTGCCGCAGTAATCGAAGAAGCATAAGAAGCGTAAAATTAAGGCTTCCGCAGTTTGGCAACACCTTACTGCAGAAGCCTTTTGCTTTATAATTTTTCAGGATATGCTTACGGCTTTACGCATAAAATACGCTGCGTAAGATTTGTCAGCACGTTGATGGCATTAGCCAGCGCGCTGTGGTCAAAGTGCATATCACGGTCATGCAGACGCGGCTCCAGGTCGCAGCCAATGCCCAGGCTGGCAGTTTTCAGCTGCGGACGCTCCTGCTTGAAGAAGTTGAAGTCCTCGCCTACCGTAATATTGGCAGCGGGAATCAGTCCTCCCGCTCCCAGCTCTGCGGAAATTACCTCCTGCGTCAGCGCCAACAGTGATGGGTCAGCCTCCGCCGCCGGGCAGGTGCCGACAATATGACAGTCCGCCTCCGCGCCATACACCTTCGCCGTATTCACGACGATATCTTCTACCTTGCGGCGCAGCTCCAACATCTCGGCGTTCGACGTACTGCGCAGGTCAAAGCCGATGCTTACCTTGTCACAGATAGCGTTAAGCGAGCCTGCGCCGCCCATAAAGCGGGTAGTCTTGATGCTGCCGCCCAAAAGCGGGTTGCTGTGCAGTGCGTTGATGGCATTCACAATAGCGGCACCGGCATCAATAGCGTTCACGCCCAGATGCGGCTGGGAGCCATGCGCTGCCAACCCACGGATTTCGCCTTCCATCAGGGTGCAGGCCGTCCAATTGATCTGCGCTATAATCTGACCACTGCGTGCCATATCCTTCGGCATTACATGATAACCCAAAGCGTACTGCACATCATCCAGTGCGCCTGCCTCCAGCATTGCCAATGCGCCTCTGCCGATTTCCTCCGCAGGCTGGCAAAGAATCTTCACGCGGCCGCAGGCGAGGCCCTGCTCTTGCAGCAGCTTGGCTACGCCCAAAGCGATAGTCATATGCGCATCATGACCGCAGGCGTGAATAGGCGCCAGCGAACCGTCCTCGTTTTTAAAGAGCAGGCAATCCATATCGGTGCGCACTGCTACCGTAGGTCCCGGCTTGCCGCTGTCGAGCACAGCGGTAAGTGCTGTAGTATTGCCAACGTTTTCTGTTACGTCGTAACCTAGCTTACGCAAAAAATCTGCCAGAAAGGCTGCCGTCCTAACTTCCTTGAAGGCAGGCTCAGCCAGAGCATGCAGCTTGGGCCATACTTCATTAATATATGCTTGAATATCCATAAAATTACCACCTTTGCATAGACAAAAGGCCAACGGCAAAGCTCCCGCAGGAGTTTTGCACGTTGACCATGAGCTCATTATTTGTTATCCCAGCCTAAGTATACAGAACCGGGGAATTTCTTCTCGATGAATTCTGCATTTTCCTTAGATTGATATGCTTCCTGGAAAATCTTCAGACGCGGATCGTTCAGGTCCTTTTCCTGTACAGCAACAATGTTTACATACAGAGAATCCTTGGTTTCACGCAGGATAGGATCCTTGGCAGGGTCCAGGCCGGCGCTGATAGCGTAGGTAGTGTTGATAGCTGCGCAGGTCAGATCATCCAGACTGCGGGGAATTGCTGCAGCCTCCAGCTCGATAATTTCGAAATGATGCGGATTTTCGGTGATATCCTTAACGCTGGTAGTAACATCCTTCGGGTCTTTAACCTTAATCAGGTTGTTGGCAGCGAGCAGCAGAATAGCACGGCCGCCGTTGGTCGGATCGTTAGGAATACCGATTTTTGCACCGTCGGGAATGGTGTCGCCGGGTTTCAATTTTTTAGAATAGATGTTAATCGGGAACAGAGCGGTGTTGAAGGCTTTAGCCAGCTTGAAGGAAGGCTCCTTCTTCATAGTTGCCTTCAGGAAGGGCTCGTGCTGGAAGCAGTTAGCCCAGATTTCACCGGAAGCCAGAGCGGAGTTAGGAGTTACGAAATCGCTGAACTCTTTAACCTCAATCTTCAGGCCCTTTTTCTCGGCAATCTTCTTTACGTTATCCATAATAATAGCATGAGGACCGGGGTTTACGCCTACGATAACCGGCTTATTCATATCTACCTTGCCGTCATCTTTAGAACCGCCGCAGCCTGCAGCTACAAGAGCAAACATTGTCAGTACGCCCACAAGAGCGTATTTTAAAAACTTATTCATTATACATTAACCTCCCCAGCAGTTTACTAGACTGCTAAAACAAAATACATTGCTATTATATGCTTTTGCCATAGCATAGTCAAGAAAGAAAAATGTATACTATTTTACACTTTTTAAAAGTTTTGCAGTGCAAAAAAGAGGCTACCACAATTGCTTGTGATAGCCTTAAATGTTCAGTTGCAGTCCAAACTAAACGGATTATTTAATTTGAGACATAACCTCTGCAGCGAAGTCCTCTTGTTTCTTTTCGATGCCTTCGCCCAGTTGGAAACGGGAGAATGCCAGAACTTCAGCGCCTGCAGCTTTTACCAGTTTGCCAACGGTTTGGTCCGGATCTTTAACGAACTCTTGGTCAACCAGGCATACTTCTTTGTAGTATTTGTTGATACGGCCCATAACCATCTTCTCGATGATTTTTTCCGGTTTGCCTTCGTTTTTAGCTTGCTCAGACAGAACTTCTTTCTCGTGTTCCAGCTCAGCAGCCGGTACTTGAGAGCGTTCCAGATAGCTCGGGTTAGCAGCAGCAACATGCATTGCAACGTCTTTACCCAGTTCAGCATTGCCGCCTTTTAATTCAACAACAACGCCGATTTTGCCGCCGCCATGGATGTAAGCAGCAACAACGCCTTCCGGAGCTTCGTACAGAGCGAAACGACGAACGGAAATCTTTTCGCCGATTTTAGCAACGCTAGCGGTTACCAGAGCTTCAACGGTTTGGCCGTCCAGCTCGGAAGCCAGCAGAGCTTCTACGTCAGCCGGTTTGGTAGCTACGATATGAGCAGCAATTTTTTTAACGAGTTCTTTGAAGCCGTCGGTTTTAGCCACAAAGTCGGTTTCGCAGTTAACTTCTACGATTGCACCGATCTTGCCGTCAGCGCTAACGAAAGAGCCAACAACGCCTTCAGCAGCGATACGGCCGGCTTTTTTAGCAGCAGCAGCCAAACCTTTTTCACGCAGGAAGTCGATTGCTTTGTCCATATCGCCTTCTACAGCGGTCAGTGCTTTTTTGCAGTCCATCATGCCAGCGCCAGTACGCTCGCGCAGTTCTTTAACTAATGCAGCAGTAATTTGAGCCATCAGTTATTCCTCCTCAAAATGTAATATATTAACGTTAGGATTATTCAGCTTCTTCGGTTGCCGGAGCTTCTTCAGCAGCAGCTTCTTCGGTTTGCATACCTTGACGGCCTTCCAGAACAGCGTCAGCCATTTTAGCAGTCAGCAGTTTTACAGCGCGGATAGCGTCGTCGTTTGCAGGGATTACATGATCGATTTCGTCCGGATCGCAGTTGGTGTCAACGGTTGCAACGATAGGAATGTTCAGTTTGTGAGCTTCCAGAACAGCGATGTGCTCTTTGCGGGGGTCAACGATGAACATAGCGCCCGGCAGTTTTTTCATGTCTTTGATACCGCCCAAGTATTTGGTCAGTTTTTCCATTTCATGTTTCAGGCTGATAACTTCTTTCTTCGGCAGCAGGTCGAAGGTGCCGTCAGCTTCCATAGCTTCCAGTTTGCGCAGACGTGCAATACGGGTTTGGATGGTTTTGAAGTTGGTCAGCATGCCGCCCAGCCAACGCTCGTTAACGAAGAACATGTTGCAGCGGGTAGCTTCTTCTTTCATAGCTTCTTGAGCTTGTTTTTTGGTACCAACGAACAGAATGTTTTCGCCAGCAGCAGCAACCTCACGGATGAAGTTGTAAGCTTCGTCAACCTTTTTTACGGTTTTTTGCAGGTCGATGATGTAGATACCGTTACGCTCGGTGAAGATGTACGGAGCCATTTTAGGGTTCCAACGACGGGTTTGGTGACCAAAGTGTACACCAGCTTCAAGTAATTGTTTCATAGAGATAATAGCCATTTTTTGTTTCCTCCTGTTTTTTCCTCCGCAGGAATGGGTTATAATTCTTCTCTACGCGGCAAAACGTAGCAACAGATGAATTTTCCTGCGTGTGTTATTTTTACACCAAAATATTTTACCATAAATTCCGCAAGCAGGCAAGAGATTTTTACTGCTTGCGGAGGGTAAATGTTAAATTTTTTACATTATAATGCTGTGCTTACAGAATATACCCCAGATATGCCGCATAGCACATCAGCATCAGCGCCCCGGCCCAGCGTTGCAGGCGCTGAGTACGCAGCACGCACAGCCACAGAAGCACTGCCGCACCAAGCGCTACATAGGTATCAAAGTTGAAGGCAGATGCGAAGGGAATGTCGATGATAAGCGAGGATAAGCCTACTACGAAAAGGATATTGAAAATGTTGCTGCCGACGATATTACCGATGGCAATATCCGCGTTACCGCGGCGTGCCGCCGCTACAGAGGTGAACAGCTCCGGCAGCGAGGTGCCCAAGGCCACAATCGTCAGGCCGATAAAACGCTCGCTAAGTCCAGCATAGGTTGCAATAGAGGTTGCTGCGCCAACGGTAACATTACTGCCGGCAATAATCAGCGCCAAGCCGCCAACTGCACCCAAAAGGCAGCGTCCCAGCGGCAAACCGGGCTCTTCCAGATCACTGTCGACATTGCTCTTCATCGCCATGGTGTACAGATACATCATATATGCGGCAAAGGCTACCATGAGCACGCCGCCGTCCGCCAGACTGATACTGCTGTCGCGTCCCTGATAAAACAGCAGTGCGGTAACACCAATCATGAAGGGGATTTCGATGCGTACGGTAGAACGCGCTACCGCAATCGGTACGATAGAAGCCGCAAGGCCTAAAATAACAAGTATGTTAAGAATATTACTGCCTACGATATTACCGATGGTAATATCCGCATTACCCTTAACCGCCGCCGCGATACTTACCGCTGCCTCCGGTGCGCTGGTGCCCATCGCCACGATAGTAAGGCCGATTACCAGCTGCGGAATGCCAAAGCGCATGGCAATACCTGCCGCGCCCTCGACAAACCAATCCGCACCCTTACCGAGCATCACAAAGCCTAAAGCCAATAAAACAAACTGTAAAGCTATTTCCATTTTCTTCCTCCTTGATTTGCAGCCGTCCCTAAAAACAAAAAAGCGAGACATTGCTGCAATAAAATTACAACAAAGTCTCGCTACTTAGTCACAAAGCCGGATTGCCAAAGCAATCGTACTGACGACAGAGTGAACACGCCATGCGTGCAAGCTACTCCCTTTATATGCTTAGTTTAGCTAAACGCAGGGAGTTTGTCAAGTAAAATTTAACTTCTTTTGAACAGCTTGCCGAAAAGCGGCGAAAGCAGTGATAAAAGTGCTGCCACCAGGAAGAACAGGCACAGCGGACGCTGGAAGAAAATAGCAAAGCTGCCGTCGCTCATAATCAGCGAGCCGACAAAGTTCTGCTCTGCCATACCGCCTAAGATAATGCCGATGATAATCGCCGACATGGAAAAGCCCAGCTTATTCATAAAGTAACCTAAGAAACCGCTTGCTACCATCAGATAAACATCGTTCAGGGAATTATTGTAGGAATAAGTACCCACGAAGGTCATCATCACGATAATCGGCAGCAGAATGTGTACAGGCACGTTAACAACCTTCATAAAAAGTCTGATTAACGAAAAGCCCATAATACCCATAATCACGTTAGCTAAGAGCAGACCGATGAAGATAGCGTAAACATCAGGTGCCTTCTCCACAAAAAGCAAGGGACCGGGCTGCAGGCCCTGAACCATCAGCGCGCCCATCATAATTGCCGTTGCGCCGTCGCCGGGGATACCCAGCGTCAGCACAGGGATGAAGGCACCGCCTGATACAGCGTTGTTGCCTGCCTCGGAGGCTACAATGCCCTCGGGCTCACCGTTGCCGAAGTTCTTGCTGTGCTTAGACCAGCGTTTAGCCTGATCATAAGAAACAAAGGAAGCAATATCGCCGCCGGTACCGGGCACACAGCCGATGAAGGTACCGATGAAGGAGGAACGCAAAAGCGTGCTGAACACCCTCTTGATATCGTCAAACGAAGGCAGCAGACGGTCCAGCATCATGTGCTGCTCCTTGCGTTCATTATGATAATAATCCTCAATACTGCTCAACACCTGCGCAAAGGCGAACACACCGATCAGCACAGGGATAAAGGATACACCGCCCATAAAATAGTTGGAGTCCAAAGTAAAGCGGATTGCACCGCTCATACCGTCAATGCCGACGGTCGCCAGGAACAGACCGATAAGACCGCCCATAATACCCTTGATAACACTGCCGGAGGAAACACTCGTAATAATGCTGAGGCCGAAAATAGCCAGAGCAAAATATTCCGGCTTGGAAAACTGCAGTGCAACCTTCGCCAGCTGCGGTGCCAGCAAAATCAGGCAGATAGTACTGAAAATACCGCCAAAGGTGCTGGCCAAGGTGGAAAGACCGAGAGCACGTCCAGGCTGCCCCAGCTTCGTCGCCATCGGATAACCGTCCAGAGTAGTCGCTACGGAAGCAGGCGTACCCGGAGTCTTCAGCAGGATTGCCGAAATACTGCCGCCGTAAATCGCACCGCAGTAAATTCCCAGCAGCATCAGAATGCCGCCGATACCGTGGAACGTAAATGCCAGCGGAAACAGCAGCGCCAAACCCATGTTAACGCTCAGGCCCGGCATACAGCCGAAGGCAATGCCCACCAGCACGCCGAAGAAAAGTCCCAGCAGATTCATGGGGACGAAAATCATATTTAATGCGCTCATTATATCAACCATCAGTATGACCCCCTACTCCATGAAAACAGATTGCGGCATCTGCGTATGCAGCAGCATGCCGAAAACAAGATAAATAAACAGCAGACTAAGCACCGTTGTCAGGCCGATTACCTTATAATTGCGATAATCCATAAGACGCATAACAGCCGGAATCATAAGTGCCGCTGCCGGATAAAAGCCGAAAATGCTGATAAGCACGCAGAACACAACAACAAGTCCCATCATTAAATAAACACGCTTGTTGCCTGTCGAAGAAAGCTGCACCTTCACGCCATGTAAATCAGTTTTATTGATAAAGGTATAAAGCAGCAGCAAAACCGAAACAGCGCCCAGCACCGCCCCCAGCGTAAAAGGCCAGAAGCCGGGACCGGGGCCGTTCTCCGTAAACTCCAGCGGAAAGGCTGCAGCCGCCTGCATAATCAGACCGCCGATAACAGCGCCCAGCACGCCCACTATATAATTACATACTGCCATATTATTCATATAAATCATCCTTAAACAACTCCGCCATCAAAATTGACGTCAATTCGATGCCAGACTAAATTGAGTAACCGAAACTTTATTGCAAAGTTAAGAGCAAACTAAAATGGATAAATGAACTCTTATTGCAAAGCTAAGAGCAAACTACATTGAGTAACTTAACTCTTAACATAACGTTAAAAGCAAACTAAATTGAGTAATTAAATTCTCATGCAGAGAAATAATAATTGCAGCGAGTAAGTGTTTGGAACCACCGAAGGGCCGAAACTGTCTGAGCGCTATGCAAGCTAATATTGTATAATTTTTTAGCTTAGCGCGAGTTTTTCGGCACTTCGTCTTGGTTCCACACGAAACGAGCGCCCGCAATTCTTTTGAACGGAATGAGATTTAATTACGAATCTTTAACTTTATTACGCCTCTTTGGGGCCCACACGCTTAGCCGCCGCCATAATCGCCAGACGACCATGCTCAAAAGTCAAACCGCCCTGGAAGAAAACATTAAACGGCTCACGGCACGGACCATCGGCACTCAGCTCAATAGAAGCGCCCTGTACAAAAGTACCCGCAGCCATAATAATCTCATCCTGATAACCCGGCAGCGGACTCGGAACCGGCTCAACGTGCGCATCAACAGGAGAATTGCCCTGAATAGCAACGCAGAAATCGCACAGACGCTGCTTGCTCTCCAAGGTAATAGCCTGAATAATATCGCTGCGGCGTTCCTCCGGCAGCGGCTTAACATCATAGCCCAGGCCCTTGAAAACAGCAGCCGCAAAAATAGCAGTCTTAACAGCCTGCACCACAATATGCGGAGCCAAGAAAAGTCCCTGATAGAACTCACGCGCGGTATCGCCCAGAGTTGCGCCCATCTCGCCGCCCAGACCGGGAGCGGTAAGACGGTAGGAAGCATTCTCTACCAAATCCGCACGGCCGACAATATAACCGCCGGTAGGAGCCAAGCCGCCGCCCAGATTCTTAATCAGAGAGCCTGCCATCAGATCAGCGCCAACCTCGGTAGGCTCCTGCTTCTCGATAAACTCGCCGTAGCAGTTATCAACAAAGCAGATAACATTCGGGTTAGCTTCCTTAGCAGCACTGCAGATACGGCCGATTTCAGCAACGTCAATAGTCTTACGTTCGCTGCTGTAGCCGCAGGAGCGCTGAATATGAATCATCGTAGTCTTGGAGGTAACAGCGTTTTTTACAGCCTCCAAATCAACATGGTCGCCCTTCATCGGCAGCTCCTTATAGGTTACGCCCAGGTCAACCAAGGAGCCGGGAGTTTTAACCGGAGAGCCGATAATAGTCTGCATAGTGTCATAAGGAGCACCGGTTACGGCAATCAGCTCATCGCCTGCGCGCAGGTTGCCCAACAAAGCAACTGCCAGCGCATGAGTACCGCTGACGAACTGAGAACGCACCAATGCAGCCTCGGTTTTGAACAGCTCTGCGTAAATCAGATCCAGAGTATCGCGGCCCACATCACTGTAGCCGTAGCCTGTAGTAGGCTTCAAGTAATAGTCGGAAACCATGTTATTACGGAAAGCCGCAATAACCTTTTCAGTATTGTACAAAGCTGCTGCTTCCAGCTCTGCGGTATGTTTAGCAACCTCAGCTAAGGCTGCCTGCTCTAATGCATTGTAATCAACCAAAATTCTCACCTGATATTTTTATATTTTTCGGCATAACGCCAATTAATCCTAAGCCTTGGCATCTGCAGCAAGATACTTGGCAAACTGCTGTACCTGCTCCGCGTCCAGAAGCACCTTCAGCAGTGTTCCCTCCGCCAGATATTCCTGCTCCAGTACAGTGCCTGCATCATGCAAGCGTCCTACCGCAGCGGAATCGCTGTAAGGCACGAGGAAGCTCTCCTCTACCGCCTTCAGCTTCAGGTTCTCCGCAATCAGCGCCAGCAGGCCGTCAAGATTATAACGTGCCTTGGCGGAAATGCAGATGCTGTTTTCTTCCTTGCTCAAACGCTCTGCCAGACCGGAATCCGGCGGCAGCTTATCAATTTTGTTATAAACCGTGATAATTGTCTTATCCTTGGCACCCAGCTCATCCAGAACCTGATAAACAGCAGCAGCCTGCTCCTTATACAGCTCGTGGCTGACATCAATAACGTGCAGCAGCACGTCGGACTGCACAACCTCCTCCAGCGTAGACTGGAAGGCTGCAACCAGCTGATGCGGCAAGCGTTGGATAAAGCCGACAGTATCTGTCAAAATGGCCTGCTGCTTATTCGGCAGATCTAACTGGCGCGTAGTCGGGTCCAGCGTTGCGAAAAGCTGGTCCTGCGCGTAGATATCCGAATTAGTCAGCGTATTCAAAAGCGTGGATTTTCCGGCGTTGGTGTAGCCCACAAGGCTTACCGTAGGCACACTCGCCTTCGCGCGTCCTGCTCGGTGCAGAGTGCGCACACTCTTAACCTTGCCGATGCATTCCTTAATATAAGCAATGCGGTCACGGATGCGACGGCGGTCAACCTCCAGCTTAGTTTCGCCGGGACCGCGGGTACCGATGCCGCCGCCAAGACGCGACAGCGCCAGGCCCTTGCCCATAATACGCGGCAGCGTATATTGCAGCTGCGCCAGCTCAACCTGCAGCTTACCTTCATTAGTATGCGCACGTTGGGCGAAAATATCAAGGATAAGCGCCGTGCGGTCAAGCACACGCACACCCATTGACTGCTCAATATTACGCTGCTGTGCCGGCGAAAGCTCATCGTCAAAAATGCACAGGTCTACGTTCTCCTGCTGCACATAAAGCGCCAGCTCCTGCACCTTGCCGCGGCCGATAAAGAACGCCGGGTCCGGCTTGGGGCGCTTCTGCAGGAATCTTGCCACAACCTCCGCACCGGCAGTATCTGCCAGCTGCTTCAGCTCCTCCAAAGAATCCTCAGCCGTCCAGCCGCTGCTGTTGGGAGCACCATATTCCATGCCCACGATAATCGCACGCTCGGTTCCCTGCGCCAGGCTTGCACTGCCCGTCTGCTTATCAAGGATGCGCTCCACCATCGCCGCCAGATTCGGGAAGAACACTCCCTCCGCCTCCTGCAGCGTCAGCGGTCCGTAGCATTCCACCTGATATTGCTCGTTATCGTCAATACCGGTAATCATGCCGAAGCTCATCTGCGACTGGCTGATATCAGGCGAAGTAACGCCGACAGCAATCATCGCATCAAAACGGTTATTCTTCAGCGCGGAAATATCCACACCGCTGAGCAGCGGATTGCCGTTGGGATGAGTATGCACACAGCGCACACCGCTCAAACGGCTGGCACCACGTCTGCCCTCAACCGGAGGCAGCTCCACACTCTGATCATTGCCCACCGATACGGCAAGCACCTGACCGTTGCGCGCAACGTAAACGCTCACCTCGCGGTTAATAAAATCAGTAACATCCGCCATACGCAAAGCCAGCTCGCTAGTCAGCAGCTGACCGCCCTCCAGACGGATATCATAAAACGTTTTTAATTCTTCAATAACGGAATTACGGATACCCTTCAGGTTGCCGTAAATTTCATTCGCCATGGGTATTCACCTCCAATTGGGGGGTAACTTAGCAAATTGCTTATTGAAAGGCTCCCCTTGGGGAGTAGCTTAGCAATTTGCTTATTGAAAGGCTCCCCTTGGGGGGAGCTGGCGCCCGTCAGGGCGACTGAGAGGGGCTTGACAGAAACGTTGCTTTAGGCAGAACCCCTCTCCGTCATCGCTGCGCGATGCCACCTCTCCCCTAGGAGAGGCTTTTCTTGCCCTGCCGGCAATTCACCTTGTCTCCCAGAGGAGAGGCTCGGTCGCCCTTGTTATTATCTTCTTGCCTTAGCAGGCTCAATATTAACCTTATACCCCTTGATAAAGTTCTTGTTCATCGCACCGATAACCTTTTCGGCTACATCCTCCGGTACCTCAACAAAGGTGAACTTATCATAGATATTGATCAGGCCGATATCACGCGCCGGAATGTCTGCTTCGATAGCAATGGTGCTGACAATATCCTTAACCATAATCTTCTGGCTGCGGCCGATGTTGATGAACAGGCGCACCATGCCGGGACGGCCGCCGGTGTTGCGCAGGTCCTTGGACAGGATATCCTCCTGCGGAGCCTCCAGAGCCTTAATGCCCTCCTGCATCAGCTTCAGAGCTGCGGCAGCAACTTCTTCCGCACTGTAATCATCTAACAGGCTTTCGGCAATCGGCATATAGTCATGATATGCGTTCAGCTCCAGCACAGTCTGCATCTTGCTGATAATTTGGTCGCGCTGACGCTCGATAACGTTAGCAGCAGTCGGCAGCTGACGGCGTTGGATTTTAGTCTTGACGGTACGCTCAATCAGCTTCAGCTGACGGAACTCACGCGGAGTGATGAAGGTCATAGCTACGCCGGTGTTGCCTGCACGACCGGTGCGGCCGATGCGGTGAACGTAGCTTTCCGGATCCTGCGGAATATCAAAGTTGATAACGTGGGTGATGTTGTCAACGTCGATACCGCGGGCAGCAACGTCGGTAGCAATAAGCACATCGACAGCACCCTCGCGGAATTTCTTCATTACGCGGTCACGCTGGTTCTGGCTCAGGTCACCATGCAGGCCCTCAGCCATGTAGCCACGGCTGGAAAGTGCGATAGACAGGTCGTCAACACCCTTTTTGGTACGGCAGAAGATAATCAGCTTGCCGTCGATTTCTGCGTCCAACAGACGGCACAGGCCTTCAATCTTATCCTTGGTTTCGAAATAGTATTGCTCAATCAGAGGCACAGTCAGCTCTTCCTTGGAAATGGTTACATTCTTCGGCGCCTTCATGTACTTCTTGGTCAGGCTCAGAATCGGACGAGGCATGGTTGCGGAGAACAGCAGAGTCTGGCGTTCAACCGGCAGGCTGCGCATAATTTCTTCGATATCATCAACAAAGCCCATATCCAGCATTTCGTCAGCCTCGTCCAGTACCAGGAATTTGATATGGTCCAGACGGATAGTGCCGCGGTTGATATGGTCAATCAAACGGCCCGGGGTACCGATAACAATCTGCACATTGTTGCGCAGCGCACGGATCTGGCGTTCAATCGGCTGGCCGCCGTAAACAGGCAGCGCACGCACGCGGCGGGTACGGCCGATTTTGCCTACTTCTTCCGCAACCTGAATAGCCAGCTCACGGGTCGGAGTCATAATCAGCGCCTGAATATGCTTGAAGTCGGTAATTGCCTGCACCAGAGGAATACCGAAGGCAGCGGTCTTGCCGGTACCGGTCTGTGCCTGGCCGATAACGTCGTTACCTTCGAGCACCAGGGGAATAGTAGCGGCCTGAATTGGAGAAGGCTCTTCGAAGCCCATGTCAGTCAGGGCGGTTACAATTTTTTTGTCCAGCTCTAAGCTGCCGAACATCTCTTTTTGAATGGTCATTAATGTTTATCCTCCGTATTGTTTTTTTCTTCTAATAATTTATCAATAGCCATGGAAATAGCTGTCTGAGCTATTCTCAGCTTATTTTCTGTTCTTGTAGACATAAAACGGTGCTCCTGGCAATATACCACGTCGTCAGTGGCAACGGCAATATATACAAGGCCTACCGGTTTGCCCTCGCTGGCTCCCGGTCCGGCGTTGCCCGTAATGCTCACACCATAATCACTGCCCAGCTGCTTGCGTACGCCCAGCGCCATTTCGCAGGCGGTTTCACGGCTGACAGCGCCGTATTTGGCCAGCGTATCTGCCTGCACATTAAGCAGCTTCTGCTTAGCCATGTTAGTGTAGCTGACGATGCTTCCCAGCAGATATTCACTGCTGCCCGGCACATCCGTAACCAGGCTGCTGGCAAGACCGCCGCTGCAGGATTCCGCAAAGGCAATAGTTTTGCCCTGCTTCAGCAGCTCCTGCCCTAAGCAGGCCGCCAGAGTGGCATCATCCACACCGTATATATAATTATCAACGCTCTTGCGTACCTTGGCTTCCATAGCGTCGAGCAGCTTGACTGCCTCTTTATCATTGGCAGCCTTCGCCGTAAGCCTGATGAGAATTTCACCGTAGCGGGCATAAAGCGCAATCGTCGGATTGGTCTGCGCCATAATCAGCTCGTCGAGCTTGGCAGCCACCATAGATTCGCCGATACCGCGCAGATGCAAGGTGCGCGACATGATAATGCCGTGCTTGCTGAAGCGCTGTAGCATTCGCGGCAGCAGCTGCTTTTCGCACACATCCGTAAGCTCGCTCGGAGGTCCGGGCAGCATAATGAAGATTTTGTCCTTATATTCCAGCCACAGTCCGGGAGCGGTACCCACATCGTTCTGCAGTACCTCGGCCCCGATGGGCACATACGCCTGCTTCTCGTTATTTTGCGAAGGGCAAAGTCCCTTCTTGGCAAAATATGCATCTATGCGTCCCCACGTATCCAAATCGAGATAGCCTTCAGTATGACAAACCTCCATCACTATCTCCTTGGTAATATCACCGCGCGTCGGTCCCAGACCGCCGCTGGTAATGATGATATCGGCGCGCTGCATGGCCTGCTCCAACACTGCGCGCATACGCTCCGGATTATCTCCGACCGTAGTGTGATATAAAACATCAAAGCCTATATTATTCAGCTTGCGGGATAAATACTGCACATTGGTGTTTAAAATTTCACCCAGCAGCAGCTCCGTCCCGGTAGTAATGATTTCAACCTTCATCCTGCTGTCACCCTCTCACCGGTTATTTTGACTCATACAGCAACGTTAAACCAGCTCTGCCACCATTTCATAGGTAAAGCCTTGCAGAATACGCACTCTTACCATCTGGCCTACCTCCAGCTCGGCGGCATTTTCGATAAAGATGTTGCCGTCGATATCAGGTGCCTCGTGATAGGAACGTCCTACCGCAAGAGCGGGGTTTTCTTCATCAAAGCCTTCGACGATAACGTCCAGCTCCTCATCCTCGCGCTCCTGATGGATTTCTTCGGAAATACCTGCCTGCAGCGCCATCAGCTCATGATAGCGGTTTTCCTTAACCTCAGGCTCAATCTGGTTTTCCATAGCGCCGGCCACAGTACCCTCCTCTTGGGAATACTGGAACACGCCTGCGTTTTCAAAGCGCTGCTTTTCAACAAAGTCCATCAGCTCCGCAAAATCCTCATCGGTTTCACCGGGGAAGCCCACGATGAAGGTAGTGCGGATAGTAATGCCCGGAATACGCTCACGCAGCTTGGCCAGAAGTTCTTCTACCTGCGCACGTGTATCGTAACGGTTCATGCTTTCCAGCAGTCTGTCGCTGGCATGCTGCAGAGGAATATCAATGTACTTGCACACCTTGTCGCATTCGGCGAAGGCTGCAATCAAATCGTCCGTAAAGTTGTTGGGATACAGGTACATAACGCGGATCCACTCGATGCCCTCCAGCTCGTTGAGATCACGCAGCAGCTGCGGCAAAAGCAGCTTGCCGGTAAGGTCCTCGCCGTAGCGGGTAGTGTCCTGCGCAACTACAATCAGCTCCTTGGTGCCGTGAGCAGCAAGGCTTCTTGCCTCTGCCATAACCTCATCATAAGGACGGCTGGTGTAGGGACCGCGCAGCTGCGGAATAATGCAGTAGGAGCAGCAGTTGTCGCAGCCCTCGGCAATTTTCAGATATGCCATGTAATCAGGCGTAGTCAGCATTCTGGGCGGAGCCTGCACATTTTTGCTTTCCAGCTTCTGCAGATGCTTTACGCGCTTGCCTGCCAGCACCTGGTCGATAACCCAGCCGATATCGGTAAAGCTGTCAGTGCCGACGATAGCGTCAACCTCCGGCATGCTTTCGAAAAGCTCGTCTGCATAACGCTGGCCGAGGCAGCCTGTCATAATCAGATATTTGCAGCTGCCCTCCTCCTTATATTGCGCCATTTGTAAAATTGTGCTGATGGATTCCTCCTTCGCACTTTCGATAAAACCGCAGGTATTAACAATAATCAGTTCGGCATCTGCGGGATCATTGGTAATCTCCAGCTGCTTATCCTTGATAATACCCAGCATAACTTCAGAATCTACCAGATTTTTGGGACAGCCGAGGCTGACCATACCTATTTTCATTCTTTACCTCCAAAACCTGCTGCCCTCACCCAAGCCGTCGGGACAGCAAGCAAGAGCATAAATCATTATAATCTAATTCACTATTCACTGATGACTAATCACCAGCCACTAACAACTATTTACTGAATCTAACCTTACTCAGCCACTTATTTGTCAGGCCATCCTGCTTAACAGGCTCCAGATAACTGCTGTTGAGCCAGATTTTATCGCCATCGGCGGCAGCCTCATCAAAGCCGCGCAGGAACAGAAACAGATAGCCTGTAGCATTTTCCTGTGCTATCGCCTGCACCTGCTCGCTTGTCAAAAGCCATTCCATAACCTTCAGGCCCTGCAAATCATCTGTAGTATTCTTAAACAGGCCTACGCAGAAAAGATTGACCGGCGTGCCTTCCTTGGGATAGACAACATAAGCGGGAAATTTATTTTCCAGATATTTAAACACGTAGCTTTGTCTGGTAATAGCCACATCCGCATCACCTACCGCCGCCATGCGCACAGGTGTAAAGGGAAACTTGGAATATTGCCCGATAAAGCGGTTGATATTGCCTAAATACTCCAGCGATTCATCCTCGCCGAAGCGGTCTGCCAGACCTGCCAGAAAGTTTTGCGTGCTGTTGCTGTCGGATAAATTTTCCAGAGCAATGCGCAGCTGTTCTTTCCCTGCCAAATCCTGCCAGCTGCAGATATTTGCCTGGCCGACAGTACGGGCGTACTGCTGGTTGACCAGAAAAACTATCGGATCATAGAAAACGCCGTACCAGCTTAAATCCGCATCACGGAACTTCTGCGGCAGTCTGTCGCCATCGGCAAAGGCCACAGGCTTCAGCCTTCCCTGACGCTTCAGGCCGGCAAGCGTGCGCTGCTCGGCCAGCACAACGTCCGGCAGCTCCCCGCCGGGCTTCAGCTCGTAAACAGCCTTCAGCTGCAGCTTAGCCTTCTGCTCCTTGTTGAAGGCATCCACCAGATTTTCAGTAAATTTATTATCAAGCTCGGAATACAGGATAACGGTTTTTGCCCCTGCGTTCTGTACAGGAGCAGGCTGCTCACCGCAGCCTCCCGTCAGTATTCCGGCCAATATCAGCACTAAAAAGATACAACGGATCATCTCATCCCTCCGTTACTATCTGCGGCGCTTATCCTCACGCCTTTTTCCACCGGCACTGCCTGAAGCGGTACTGCGCGTTGCATTACGCGCTCCACTGCCCGTTGCATTACGTTTCGGGCCGCGAGAAGCATCACGCTTCGCGCCACGCACTCCGCCGTGCTGTTCCTGCTCCGTATACAGCAGGCATTTATGTCCGCTGCCCACGAGGTCCATGCGTCCTGCCTTCTGCAGCGCCTCCAGCACCAGCTTGCGGTTACGCGGAGTACGGTACTGCATCAGCGCACGCTGCATTGCCTTATCATGCGGATTGCGGGCCACAAATACGGTTTCGCCGCTTTCCGGGTCGATGCCGGAATAATACATCGCCGTCGCCGCACTGCCGGGAGTAGGAATAAAGTCCTGCACCTGCTCCGGATTGTGCTTGATGTCACGCAAAAACTCTGCCAGCTCAATAGCATTGTTCAGCGTGCAGCCCGGATGGCTGGAAATAAAGTACGGTACCAGATATTGCGGCAGGCCGATTTCTTTATTTTTTTGCGTAAACATGCGCATAAACTTCAGATAAACTTCCTTGCCGGGCTTGCCCATACGCGCCAGAACCTGCGGCGCGATATGCTCGGGCGCTACCTTCAGCAGACCGCTGATGTGATAACGACACAGCTCGTCCAGAAATTCCTGCTTTTTATCCGCCAGCAGATAATCATAACGGATACCGCTGCGGATAAACACCTTCTTGACTCCCGGTAAAGCACGCAGCTTGCGCAGCAGAGCTATATAATCGCTGTGGTCGGCATCAATATTGGGGCACGGCTTGGGAAACAGGCACTGCCTGTCCTTGCACACGCCGTATTTCAGCTGCTTGGCACAGGAAGGATGGCGGAAGTTGGCCGTAGGGCCGCCGACGTCATGGATATAACCCTTGAAGCCGGGAAGCTTTATCAGCAGCTTTGCTTCACGCAGAATAGATTCATGGCTGCGCGCCTGAATGATACGTCCCTGATGCGCATGAATAGCGCAGAAGGAACAGCTGCCGAAGCAGCCTCTGCTGCTTACCAGGCTGAACTGAACCTCCTCCAGCGCTGCTACGCCGCCCTTGGCGTCGTAGCTCGGGTGCCACTGACGCATATACGGCAAATCGTAGATAGCGTCCATCTCCTCCATCGTCAGCGGGAAGATGTTCGGATTCTGTACGATATATTTCTTCTGTCCCTTTTGGACTACGATTTTGCCATAAAACGGGTCCTGCTCCTTGCTCTGCAGCTTAAAGGCTCTGGCAAATTCCTTGCGGTCGTCCTTGATAGCCTTCCAGCCCGGAAGCTCCACATATTCATCATCGGGCAAACTGTCAGACAGATACGCCGTACCGCGGATATAATGCAAATCCTCAGCGCTGGCACCGCCTGCCAGATAGTCGGCAATTTCCATAATCTGCTTTTCGCCCATGCCGTAGACCAAAAGGTCCGCACAGCTAGACTCCAGAATAGAAGGCAGCAGCTTGTTTTCCCAGTAGTCGAAATGCACAAAACGGCGCAGGCTGGCTTCAATACCGCCGATAATTACAGGCATATCGGGCCATAGCTGCTTGACGAGCTGCGCATAAACGGCCGTAGCATGGTCGGGACGCTGTCCCACCGCACCGCCTGCGGTATATTTGTCGACAGAACGCTCATTTTTGGCTGCCGTATAACGGCACAGCATGGAGTCAAGGTTGCCGCCGGAAATAAGCACGCCCAGTCGCGGCTTGCCCAGCTCTGCCATATATTCTGCTTTATCCCAACGCGGCTGGCACAGCATAGCTACCTTGTAGCCCTGCGCCTCCAGCACACGGCAGATTACTGCCGGACCGAAGGAGGGATGGTCTACATAAGCATCGCCGCTGATAAACAGAAAGTCAAGCTGCTCCCAGCCACGCTCGGCAATTTCTTGAGCGGAAATCGGTAAAAACTGTTTCATTAAAAACTCCTGAACAAATTATTATTTCTTCTTATCGGCCTTCGCTTCGCCGGCAGCCTGTGGCTGCTGCGGCTCAGCCGGCTTAACCTCAGCCTGCGGCTTCGGTCCTTCTGCCTTCGGCGCAGGTGCAACTGCAGCGGGCTGCGGTGCTGCTTCCTCTACTGCGGCAGCAGGTGCGGCCTTGGTTTCAGGCTCGGACTTCGGTGCAGCCTCCTCTGCCTTAGCTGCGGCTGCAGGCTGTGCGGGAGCGTTGCGCAGATAGGTCTTGACGGCCACGCCATGCTCGCCCTTCAGGTCAACAGCCTCGCCGTTCACTTTAATGCGTACAACGCCGATGTTGCCGTATTTGATAATCAGCTTATCCTTAGCCTCAAAATGCTTGCTTTCCTTAGCATGCAGAATGCCGGCAAAAAGCTCCTTGCCGTCGGCACTTGCCTCCAGCCAGCAGTCACCCTCGGCCTCCAGGTCAACGGTAACCTTGTCCAGCACTGCAGGTGCTTTAGCTTCTGGCTTAACCTGCTCGGTCTGCTTTGCCTCATCCTTAGGCATATTTTTAAAATAGTTAATCGTAGCGGGAATAGCAAAATAGCCTGCCGTGAGCACCGCTACCGCTGCTAAGCCTGCCAGACACTGCTTCATTGGCAGCTTCGGCAAGCCCGGCATTTCAAAGCGGCCTGTACCGCTGCCGATATCACGCTTATCCTTCAGCTGTATATTGAGGCGGACTTTTTCCACCTCGCGGATACCCTGGCTGCGTACAGCCTCTGCCGCCATACCGGCAGCACTTGCTTTATATTCATTAACAAGCTCCGGACCGTTCAGTCCCAGATAATTACCGTAGTTGCGGATTATTCCCTTCAGGAAAACCTCGCCCGGAGTCTTGTCATATTCGTCATTTTCTACAGCCTGCAGATAACGGCTGCGGATACTGGTAGCCTTTTCGGCATCAGCAAGAGAGATACCCTTAGCCAGTCTTGCTTCTTTCAAAATTGCGCCGACAGTCTTTTCCTTATCATCCATTTCGCCTGCACCTCCGCTTATTCACGGCGCAGGAAGCGTTCCTCTGCTTCCTTACGCGACATTATAACCTCTCGTGGCTTGCTGCCTACGGATTGACCGACAATGCCCAGCTCCTCCATAGTATCTACCAGACGCGCCGCACGCGTATAGCCTATGCGGAAGCGTCGCTGCAGCATGGAGCTTGATGCCTGCCCCATATCCAGCACAAGGCTCAGGGCATCCTCAAAAAGCTCATCCTCTGCAGGCGCATTGGAGCCTGCATCCTCGGCATTATGGCCTTTATTATCACATTCCAGCTCCTGCTCTGTTACTTCTTCGCTGTAATTTACAGGAATGGACTGCTTGATAATGAAATCTACTATTTTATTCAGCTCATCATCGCTGACGAAGGCACCCTGTACACGCACAGGCTTGTTGTAGCCCATGGGGTAAAAGAGCATATCGCCCTTGCCCAGCAGCTTTTCGGCACCGCCCATATCAATAATGGTGCGCGAATCTGTCTGCGAGGATACGGCGAAAGCAATACGTGAAGGAATATTCGCCTTGACGATGCCTGTAATAACATCTACGGACGGACGCTGGGTTGCCAAAATCAGATGGATACCGGCAGCGCGGGCCTTCTGTGCCAGGCGCAGGATAGCATCCTCCACATCAACCTTGGCTACCATCATCAGGTCTGACAACTCGTCGATGATAATTACGATATAGGGCATCTTTTCGTCGGCCTGCGCGTTATAGGTTTTGATGTCACGCACACGGCTGTCGGCAAACGCCTTATAACGGCGCTCCATTTCCGCTACCGCCCAGTGCAGCGCGCTGGCTGCCTTTTTCGGCTCGGTGACAACCGGTGTCAGCAGATGCGGAATACCGTTGTAATTAGACAATTCTACGACCTTAGGGTCGACAAGAATCAGTTTAACCTCGTCCGGTGTAGCACGGTACAAAAGACCGGCGATAATCGTATTGATGCACACCGATTTACCGGAGCCTGTGGAGCCTGCCACCAAAAGATGCGGCATTTTCGCAAGGTCGGCGGAAATAATATCACCGCTGATATCCTTGCCCAAACCGATGCACAGATGCTCCTTGGCATTACGTACACTGCCTGCCTCCACAACCTCACGGAAGCACACGGGATCGTTCTTCGTGTTCGGCGCTTCGATGCCGATGGCGGATTTGCCGGGAATCGGCGCTTCGATACGCACACCGGGAGCAGCCAGACGCAGGGCAATATCATCCGCAAGGTTCACCACCGAGCTTACCTTCACACCTGCCGCAGGCTCCAGCTCAAAGCGGGTAACAGAAGGTCCGCGTGTTACGGCAACAACTCTGGCACGCACCTTGAAGTCTGCCAAAGTCTGCTCCAGCACCGCACATTGGTCCATGATGTCCTTCTGATAGGTGGACGGGTCGCTGGCCTTCGGCGTATCGAGAATCTCCAGCGGGGGCAGCTGATAGCTGCTTGCGGCCTGCGCTTCAGGTTCATATGCTGCGGACTGCTGAGCAGGCACCGCTGCGGCAATTTTATCTGCACTGTCAAAAATCGTTACGGCCGGCTTCTCCGGTTCAGGCTCAGGCTGCGGCTCTGCCTTGGCAGGCACTGCAAACGTTGGTACCTGCTCCTCGCGATAGGTATTGCGGATTACGGAAGCAGGACGCTCCGGCTCCGGCTCGGGTTCGGCAGCCGGCGGCTCCGCATCATCCAGAAAGCGGCTGTCCGGCTCGTAATCATCGTCATAATTTATAATCGGTCTTACAATGACCTCGGGCTTGGACTGCTCCCATTCGGGCAGCTGCACCGGGTCACGCTCTATTTCCTCTTTTAAAGGTGATTTTTCGTAAACACTCTTGTTTTTGGTAAAGCCTAAAATGCTTCTGAAGGCACTTTTCTTCTGCACGCCCTCGTTGAAGGCATCAAATTCGGGGCTGGTATAGTTGCTGATAACATTATCCGCGGGAACGGCATGCTGTTGAGGCGCGGCACTCTTGCGCTTGAACACAGCTCTTACCGCAGGCTCGGGACGCACGCGCTCCTCCCTCACCTTGTCATCAGGGCGCACCAGCGTAATTTCGTCGGAGGTCAGGTAATCCTGCCACAGCTCCCACCATTTGCGCAGCGGCAGCACCAAGCCCAGCAGCCACAGCCAGCCTAAGGCAAGAATAATATAAACAGTCACATCACCGGCAAAGGAACGCAGCAGCTTCAGCAAAAGGCCTCCTATAAGACCGCCGCCCTCCGCTATCAGCGAAGGCTCCAGCTCAGAGCCAACAGGCACAAAAACATGATGAGCTGTGCCTGTAAGGCACAGCGTCACCAAAGTAAAAATTAATGTTCTCTTGTTAAAAACACCAAATTGTCCTTTAAGCAAAGCAAAGGACGCAGCAAAGAAAGCCAAAGGCAGCAAAAAGATACCCTTACCCAGCAGATGCTGCTCCACCAGATAAGCATAATGCATTACGCCGTCCTCAGCCGTCATAAGAAGAGCGGCTGCAAACAGCAGACCAATAAGCAGGCAGACAACGCCGACAGGGCGCGAGTAGCTTCTATTCTGTTGCTTCCTTCTTCTTTCCTTGCGCAAGATAAGACAACTCCTAAATTTGCAGCTGCCGGCAGTCATCCTTTATCAGCTGACTTCTGACAACCGCTCACCAAAAACTAATCACTAATAACTAATCACTATCAAATCTCCATGATAATCGGCAGAATCATCGGACGGCGGCGGGTTCTTTCGAACAGGAAGCGTCCCAGAGAATCACGGACAGTGGACTTGATTGCCGACCATTCGGAAACATTGTTTTCCTCGCAGCGGTCCAATGCAGCCTGCACCTTATCGCGTGCTTCATCCATCAGGTCCTCGGCCTCGCGCACATAAACAAAGCCGCGGGAAACGATATCCGGACCGGAAACTACATGGCAGGATTCCTTGTCGACGGTTACAACAACAATCATGATACCGTCCTGAGAGAGCTGACGGCGGTCGCGCAGTACGATGTTGCCTACGTCGCCGACACCCAAGCCGTCAACCAGCACCTTGCCTGCAGGCACCTTGCCGCTAATGGTAATGCTGCTCTTGGTCAGCTCGATAACACTGCCGTTTTCACCGATAACAATGTGGTCTGCCGGCATGCCGAGGGATTTCGCCAGATTAGCATGCTTAACCAGGTGACGGTATTCACCATGCACAGGTATGAAGAAACGCGGACGCACCAGATTGTGCATCATCTTGATTTCCTCCTGGCTGGCGTGGCCGGAAACGTGGACGCCGTTGCTCTTTTCATAGATAACGTCCGCACCCAGCTTGTACAGATGGTCGATAGTACGGGAAACAAGCTTTTCGTTGCCCGGAATAGGTGTAGCAGAAATAATTACTGTATCACCGGGCATAATATCAACCTTTTTATGGTCATTCATAGCCATACGAGTGAGCGCGCTCATCGGCTCGCCCTGACTGCCGGTGGTGATAATAACAACCTTTTCCGGCGTATAGTTATGAGTTTCGTCAATATCAATCAGCACGCCCTCGGGAACCTTCAGGTAACCAAGCTCCTTGGCGATATTTACAACATTCACCATGCTGCGGCCGATAACTGCTACCTTACGGTCATACTTCACAGCAGTATCAATAACCTGTTGGATACGATGTACGTTAGAGGAGAAGGTTGCTACAATAATACGATGCTTAGCATAGCGGAACTCCTCGTCAAAGGTCTGGCCTACCATTTTTTCGCTGGGAGTGAAGCCCGGGCGCTCGGCGTTGGTGCTGTCTGCCAGCAGGCACAGTACACCGCGGTCGCCGTATTCGGCAAATTTATTGAATTCCATAACCTGTCCGTCAACAGGAGTGTGGTCGATTTTGAAGTCACCGGTGTGGATAATAACACCGATAGGAGTAGTAATCGCGATAGCAACAGCGTCGGGAATGCTGTGGTTTACGCGGATGAAATCGAGCTTAAAGGCACCGGTGTTAATCTTGTCACCGGGTTTTACTACGTGCAGGGTTTCGTTGCCTACACCGTTTTCCTTCAAGCGGCCTTGTAAAATACCCAGAGTAAGTGCGGTACCATAAACGGGACAATCAATTTGTTTCATAACATAGGGCAGCGCACCGATATGGTCCTCGTGACCATGTGTCAGAAAGATACCCTTAATTTTATCTTTATTCTCAACCAAATATGTAATATCGGGAATAACCAAGTCAATGCCGAGCATATCGTCTTCAGGGAACATCAGGCCTGCATCAATCAGGATCATGTCATCCCCGTAACGGAATACCGTCATATTTTTACCAATTTCGCCCAAACCACCAAGCGGGATAATCTGGACCTTATGTTGAAATTTACCCAAAAAAAATACACCTCCATTTTTTATTTTACATTCTTCCGTACAAATGTAGAAATTGAATTTGATACTGTGTCCGCACACATACTCTCTACTTTATTATACACTAAATATGGGCTATTGACAAATAGTGATACATATTTTTTGTGAAAAGTTTGTTGCCAAACGGATGACTTTTTGGCAGAGGAATAGCGCATGCAAAAAAGGGCTGCGGGCAAGGTGCCCCCTGCTCCCTTGACATTCCCTTCCATTTCAAGTGCACTTAAACTAAGTTCTTCAAAACCGCAAGTAAGCTTATGCATCCGGCTCATTTACCTGCGGACAATTAAATAAGCAGTATATCCTGCAGATGCACCTTTTCTGCAGAAGCTTAAGCAAGGCCATTTATATTTATATGGTACATTCTAAGAGTAGTACGAACTGACGATTTCTAATCGTCAGGGTACTGCTCTTTTTTGTTTTTCAGGCGCTTTACAACTGCTTATGTATTTTTTTATTCACTTGTGTTAAAATGAAAGGAGAAAAACCA
>OLSB01000035.1_pt1 | contig 144837 bp, 146 predicted proteins | sample 1672071 | NCBI WGS metagenome assembly OLSB01 (sample SAMEA3136642, study PRJEB25190) | human gut metagenome | biome: human gut; feature: human-associated habitat; material: faeces | place: Austria | collected 2013
TCAGTGCGCCGAACCCGATGAGTTGGTAAAATATGTTCATCCGTCGTTCCTCCTAGTACTAATAAAAAACGCCGCGCACCAATAAAGGTGCGTGGCGAAAAATGGAGACGATGCTCCAGAAAAATCCACACTGATTTTGGAATCTAATTGTAGCACAGGCGTGCTGTCCTTGTCAAATACGAGTATGTATTCGCCGGAGCGTTCTGCTGTTGGTACGGTTTCTATTTTCGGATATGAATATTTATACATTTCTTCTTGACAAATTCATTTTCGGTGCTATAATATGAACCAAGTTAAATACTGTAATGCTTCCCTTGGCACCGGCTGAGGGGTCAAAGGCATCCGTGACCAAATCGTAGGTATTCCGGTATTTGCCGGATAAGATTTGGCCATGGATGTCTTTACATTTTTATAAGAAAAGGAGAAAAAATTTATGTACATCAAACCTTTTGCCGTGGAAGAATGGATGAATGAATATGAAGTGGGTGCACGCTTCAATATTGCGGAGACATGCGTGGACTCCGTGTCGCTGGATGAGCTGTTTGCCCTGACGGGCGAGGACAAGGCGCAGTTTCTGACGGACTTCTGCGGCCAGCGGCTGACCTATGGCGATATTGTGGGCAGTGATGCTCTGCGCAGCGGTATCTGCACGCTGTATAAGACCGTGCAGCCCCGGCAGGTAGTGCTCACCCACGGTGCGGCGGGAGCCAATCACCACGTGTTCTGCTCTCTTATTTCTGCAGGCGATCGGGTGGTCAGCATCATGCCCACCTATCAGCAGCTCTACTCCATTCCGGAGGCCATAGGGGCGGATGTGGCTATCATGCATCTCAAGCAGGAAAACGACTATCTGCCCGATCTGGACGAGCTGAAGACACTTGTGATGCCGGAAACGAAGATGATCTGCATCAACAACCCCAACAATCCCACCGGCGCGCTGATGAGCGAGGCACAACTACAGCAGATCGTCGACATCGCCCGCAGCGTGGACGCCTATATCCTCTGCGACGAGGTATACCGCCATCTGACCCAGACAGACGACTGGTGCCCCTCTATCGCCGATTTATATGAAAAGGGCATTTCTGTCAGCAGTATGTCCAAGGTGTTTTCTCTGGCAGGGCTGCGGATGGGCTGGATCGCCACTCACGACGAAGCGGCGCTGAAGGCGTTTCTGTCTCATCGGGACTATAACCTGATCAGCTGCGGCATGTTCGACGATGCGGTGGCCTCCCTTGCTCTGGCGCACAGCGACGCGATGCTGAGGCGGAACCACGCCATCGTTCGGGAAAATTTGGCGATCCTGGATGCGTGGGTGGCCTCCCATAAGCATTTCTACTACACCAAGCCCAAGGCAGGCACCACGGCGCTGGTATACTATGATTTCGATATACCGTCCTATGACTTCTGCAAGCAGATGTACCATCAGACCGGCGCATTCGTCACCCCCGGCGACTGCTTCGAGCAGCCCCATAGCATGCGTATCGGCTACGCCTGCGACAAACAGACGCTCAAGGACGGACTGGCGGCTCTGGCCGCCTATGCGGACACATTGCAATAAAGGAGGAACACACCATGACAGAAATGACCGTATTAAACGGTGCGGCTATCGAGGAGCTGCTGACCATTCCCATGGCGGTGGAGGCCGTGGAACAGGCGTATTTGGAGAAGAGCAGGTGCGGCGCGGCACTGTGGCCCATGGTATTTCACGAATTTGACCCAGGGCACGCCGACTTAGACATCAAGTCCGGCAATCTGGATGGATTGGGATTCTATGGCCTGAAGGTCGTTTCCTGGTTCGGCGCCAATCCCGACAGAGGGTTGCCTGCCCTGTACGGCACATCCCTGCTGTTCGATCTGGCCACCGGCGCGCCCAAGGCGCTGCTGAACGCAGGCCCCATCACCGACTTCCGCACCGGAGCGGCAGGCGCTATCGGGGCAAAATATTTGGCGCGGCCTGACGCCGAGACGCTGCTGATGGCCGGCACCGGCGCACTGGCGCCCTATCTCATCGCCGCCTCGCTGTACCTGCTGCCGCAGCTCAAAACTGTCTATGTGACCAATCCCCACCATCCGGCGCAGTCGGCGGTGGCCTGTGAGGTCATCATTCCGCAGGTGAAAAAGCTGCTGTCCGCCTGCGGCGGCTGCCACGCCGCTATCACAGCCGCCCCCGATCTGGAGAAGGCTGTCAAGCACAGCGACGTGATCCTTACCGCCACGCCGGCGCATGAGCCGTTCCTAAAGGCGGAGTGGGTGCAGCCGGGTACTCATATCAGCTGCATAGGCGCGGATATGTCCGGCAAGCAGGAGGTAGATAGCGCCCTGTTTGCTGCCGCCAAAGTATTTGGCGACGATACGGCACAGTGTCTGTCAGCAGGCGAATGCGAGGTGGCCTATAAGACCGGAGTATTCTCCGGAGCGATTTGCGAGATCGGTCAGGTCATCTCCGGCGCGGCATCGGGACGCACCAGTGATTCTGATGTCACCATCTTTGACTCTACCGGCATCGCCCTGCAGGATATTGCCACCGCCGCCTCGCTGCTGCAGGCGGCACAGAAGGCGGGGAAAGGGAAGACAGTCACCCTATAATTGAAATAAAACAGCAGATCCGGATCTGTTTTTGGATCCGGATCTGCTGTTTTTGCGGTGATTTATGAGAAACCCCCGGAGGCCTTGCAGGAGAATGCTTCCGGGGGTTTTCGCAGTAGTAGTCAAATAGTAGTCTGCATTCAAAACTATGTCTGAGCCTTCAATGAGACTTCTTGTTCCCTCCTTGGCTCTTTCCGGCACTCCTGCATTTTCTCTTTGGGGCACTTCTAACCAGGATTGTCCGCAACGCTCAAAGGTGCACGGCACTTCCGTGTGTTCTATCTGCTGACCATGGCTACCGCAGCGTTATGACCCTTATCTATTCTGCACATGATTCTGTATAACCCGTAAACCGTAAAAAGACGCGAGCCGCTGTATTGCAGCGGCTCGCGCCTTTTCTTTCAGCCATCCAACTCCGCCTCGTGCTTGAGGATCGCGCCGGTGGCCGCGTTGATCTCGTAGCTGTACTCCATGCCGCCGAATTTGAACTCGACCTCATAGACGAGCGTGCCGGCCTCGTCGTCCAGCTCGATCTCCATGTCATATGCCTTGCTCTCGCTCACACCCGCGTGGTTCAGGGCGATGGACTTCGCCTTGGCGTGACCGATATCTCCGGAGGCCGCAGGGTTGGAGGGCTGCACCATAGGCATCTCCGCTCCGTCAGCCGCCTCGCGCTTGCTCTCCAGGATTGCACCGGTATAGGCGTCGATCTTGTACTCGAACTCCTCACCGGACTGACTCCTGATCTCCACCTCATAGTGGGCGAGGGACTCGTCCAGCTCGGGATCAACCTCGCTGTACGCTATCTTTGCGGTGGATGCCTTGGCGAACGCTGCCGCAGCAATATCCATCGCCTTGTCCGTGCCGATGGGCATGGCGGGCGCGCCCGCTTCCGCAAGGTCCTTCAGCTCCTCCACCGAGAGCTTTGCCAGCGCGTCAAATTTGAGCGCCGGGTTGATGGCGAGGACGCGGTTCACCAGCGCCGCCTTGCCGGTGGAAATACTGTTCTCCCGTGCCTGCTGCTCCCGCGCCGCATCCTGCGTCAGCGTCTGCGTCAGGACGGCGGCCTTTGCTTCGCTGGTCTGCAACACGCCGTCCACGGTGCTGGTCAGCTCACGCTGGAGCTTTTCCGCACGGGCTGTGTCCTTGTCCTCCACCGAGATCATGATGGCGGAGGAAATGCTGTCGAGATAGCCGTTTCGCACGAGACTGCCCACAATGGCGTTCACCGCCACATCCAACTTCGCACCCTTGAGGTCGGCACCATTGCTCATATCCGCAAGGATGGCCTTGGCATCCTCGTTGAGCGGGGTACAGACGAGAACCTTTTCGTTCCTGCTGACCTTCAGCTCAATGCTGGGGTTCACATCCAGCGACACCACGGACGCCACCGCATGCGCCCGCTGATAGAACACGCCTCCGCCGCACAGCAGCATCACCGCAAGGCAGGCGGCTACCAGCGTTGCCCATTTTCTATTTGCCGTTTTCTTTGTTGTCATGGAAATTACCGTTCCTTTCCGCGCTTCACAGCGGGAGAGAACGCCGCTCATATCGTCCGGCGCGGTCTTTTCAAGGGCCGCGGCCAGCCTCTGCTCCATTTTTTCATTGGTCATCGGGCGTCATCTCCTTCCAGAAAGCTGCGCATCTTTTTCAATGCTCTGTGATATTTCGACAGGACGGTGGGAAGCGGAAGCTCCAGCAGCGCCGCGATCTCTCTGTGCTTCATGCCCGTGACCGCATGGAGAAGCACAATGCGCCGCTCCTCATCAGCGAGTCTTGCCAATGCGCCTTGCAGCAGCGCGCGCTCGTCGGCGTCCAGTCCGCACTCCTGCGTGGGAATGGCGTCCCATTCCTCCTCGCTGAGGGCGGCATGGCGTTCCTCCCGCCGCATGCGCATCAGGCACAGGTTGCGGCACACGGTCAGCAGCCAGCCCATGGGTGAGCCGGTGGGGCGGTACTGCTCCGCGCAGTCCCACACCTGCACATAGACGTCCTGCGTGAGATCCTGCGCGTCCTGCGCGTTTTTGAGATAGGAAAGCGCAAGACCGTACACCGCTGTGCGCGTGCGCTGATACAGTTCCGCCAGCGCGTCACGCTCCCCGTCGGCAATGTGGAGCAACAACTGCTGCAGCTCGAGTCGATCCTCTGCCGGCGCATATTCGGTTGTCATCAGCATACTGAGCATGGGCTTTTTTCTCCTGTCATCCGTGTAATGCACGGAAAGAGCGTTTTATTGCATTTGGACTTAAAATTTTTTTGATCAAGCTACGCTGAGCACCTCGTAAACACACGGATCAGTGCTGCGACCTCGCAGACAAACCGATTCGCCAGCGCCTTCTCCGCTCCGCTGGGGCCATTGTAGTTGAGCCGGATCGCCAGCTCCTGAAAGGTCAAGCCAACCTCGTCCGGCTGACCGATGCCGAGGTAGCTTCGCACCAGATTCAGTTCTCTGGGCGTCAGCACCTCCTCTATCCGCTGCATCAGCAGCGTCCGACGCATCATGCGGTCATAGGCCACGGCAGGATCGCCGCCGCAACTGATGGAGAACACATCGTCGCCAAACTGCCGCGCGCCGCACAGCGTCCGGTATTCTTTTATCAATGCCCCAGCTACCTTGGCAGATACATTCAGTTCTCCGCACACCACCTTGACCAACTCAGCATCAGATGAGTCCCATCCCTCGGCGCAGAGGTATGCGTTTTGGTGCAGAGAAAAATCGCCGTTTGGGTAGTAAAAAAGCCCGATATATTCGGGCTTTTCGCAGGAGACATCTTTTTTGTCTCCACATTATGGTACGCCCGACTGGATTCGAACCAGCGGCCTTTAGAGTCGGAGTCTAACGCTCTATCCAACTGAGCTACGGGCGCATGTAAAAATTCAACGCAATTATTATAGCAATTTTCCGTGCCTTTGTAAAGGATTATTTCGCGGTAAATGCAAAAAAGGAGCAGAGCCGAAGCCCTGCTCCCATATGCAGCGCGTTATTGCAGCAGCAGGAGGCTGAACACCAGGGTGAACAGAGCCACCGTTTCGATAATGCCGATGACGATGAAGTAGTTGGCCGTGCCCTTGCCCGTTTCGCCCAATGCGTCGGCGGAAGCGGCAGCCACCTTGCCCTGGAAGAAGGCGGACAGACCGATGGCCAGACCCGCAAAGATGCCGGTGAACATGGCCAGCATGGAGTCACAGCCGCCCTCCACAGCGCTGCGGATGAAGTTCATCAGCAGGAAGCCGTAGATGGTCTGGGTCAGAGGGGCGCCGGAGAAAGCCACCATGATGAAGGGAGCGGGCTTGCCGTTGGCGTAGCACTTTTTCCACGCGCCGACAGAAGCCTGTGCGGCAAAGCCGGAACCGAATGCAGAGCCCATGGCGGACAGACCCAAGGCACACGCCATACCAATAAATGCGATATTCATAATCATTCTCCTATCCGTTTATTTTTTTATTTTATCGCCCTTTTTGAAGGGATCGTATGCGATACCGGCCCATTCCATGCCCAACTGACCGGAGAACTCCAGCAGGTTCAGACGGACGCCGTGAACCACCACGGACAGCAGACCCATAACAATGTTCAGCCCGTGACCGATGAGCAGAATGAGGATGGCAGCCACCACCAGAGGACCCTTGAAGCCAAAAGCCATGTTGTTGAAGCTCTGCGCAATGGCCAAGGACGCCATGCCCACGGCAAACAGACGGATATAGCTCATGATGTTGCCGAAGGCGCTGATGGTATTGAGAAACACGGTAAAGGCATTTCCGAGTCCTGCCTTTAGCCCCTGTGCGAAGCTCTTGTCCGGCGCCATGCCGCCGAAGCACACCACCAGCAAAAAGCCGGCGATGACTACGCAGGCCACAGGCAGCAGGTTCACCTGCTGGCCGATGACCAGATACAGCACCACGAAGTACAGCGCGTCAATGGCGGCCAGCCAACCCAGATCCGCCACCCAGCTCAGATCCTTCTCCTTCAGCTTGCGCCGGATATTCATAACGCAGGCAAGGGAGAGCTGCACCGTGCCCAGGATGAAGCAGAACTTCATGATGGTGTTTTGCTGAGCGACGGTAGTTACGCCGAAGTACTGCGGGTAGTTGGCAAAGGTGGGGATCACAAGGCTGCGCAGCAGCGGCACCTCCATGGCCTGCTCAAGACCGAACCAAGTGCCTGTCAGCGTGCCCCATATGATGGTGGCAATGGACAGCACCCACAGCAGCTGCACGGCGGTGGAGGACTTTTTGCCCTTTAGCGTGAGAACCAGCGCTCCCAGCAGGAAGAGAAGGCCATAGCCCGCATCGCCGATTATCATGGCAAAAAACAGGGTGAAAAAGCCCAAAAACCAGAAGGAAATGTCATATTCCCGATAGCCCGGGACGGTGCCCAGAATGTCAAACACGGGGATCATCAGCTTGGTAATCTTATTGTATTTGACCTTGGTGGGGACTTGGTCGTCATCGCCGGCGGGATCTTCCAGCGCCCAAGCCCAGTGCGCCTCGGCTGCGGCCTTTTTGAAACCGTCAACCTCCGCCGCCGGAATATAGCCCCGCAGCCAGACCAAGCCGTCCTGACTCTGGGACGTGTTGCTGACGGCGGAATACTCGGCGTCATTTTGCGCCTTGAGCATCTGCGACTGGATACTGGGCAGGTGAGAGGCCGCCTGACGGAGATAGGTTTCGCAATCCTCCAGCCCCTGCTTGCAGCACGCCTGCTCCTGCTCCAGCTCCTCCAAGCCCTTTTCGGGCAGAGGGAACTCCGTGGCGGAATACTGATCCGGCAGGGGAGCGAGAGCGGCAAAAGTCGGCATCTTACCAACGGGTGACAAGCGAATAACCTTCACATCCGGATCGGCAAGTAAAGCCGTCATAGTCTTCTTGTCTGTGCGGTAAATGTGGATGTCCCAGCCTTGCTGCCGTAGCGACTGCACGTCAGCGGGGGAGAAGCGTCCCCATTCTGCCAGCCGTTCTGCAGCGGCGTGGGCAGCGGCCAATTCGTCTTGCAAGGCTTTTTTGCGATCCAGACAGGCGGACAGTTCGCCGAAGAATTTTTCAAATTCGTCATCGGGCAAAACCGCCGATTCCACAGCAGTATCCGGATACTCATGCAGCACCAGAGCCATACGGGAAAGGTCGGAGAAGCGCTGGAGAAGCGGCTGATCGGCGCCGGCCTTTTCGGAAAAATGGACGATACCCATTTTCTGCAGCTTGTCCAGCAGAGCCTTTTTTTCAAGAGCGGTGGTCACAATGTGGACTACCTTCATTTTTTCGATCATTGGCTCACCTCCTGCAGCTTTTTCTTGGCGATCTTGCCCCGCACCACGGCGGAGGTCTGCTGGTCGCCCAGATAGATGCCAATGACGCGGATGTTCTCTTTGGCCTCGGGGATCTTCACCTTTTCAAACAGGTTCACCCGCTGGGCGGTGGAGCGCAGCTCCTTTTCCAGCAGCTCCACCTGACGGCGGAGGGTCTTGGCCAAAGCGTCCAGTCGGGCGATCTCCCGCAGGCGCACGGCGGCGGTATCCACCCACAGCGGATAGTCCGCCACGTCATACAGGATCTCCTCAAAGCGCAGATCCCGAAATACCGGCACAGTGACGCCGGCGATGTTCTCCTGACCGCACTCCACATGGCTGGGACGCACCAGGTTCTCCAGACGCTTATCCGGGGGGAAGGCGTCGTTCTCCGCGAAAACGGCCACCCAGTCGTCCAGCCCGTCCACGGCGGCACGGTACTCCCGCTCCACCTGCTCCAGCTGGGCGGTGATCTGCATCACCACGGACTGAAGCTGCTGCTTTTTCAGCTGCAGCGTGGGCAGATAGCGCTGGAATTGCTTCAGGCGATCCTTCTGCACCTTCAGTTCGTTTTTTGTGAGTTTAACAGCCATAGGCGCCTCCTCACTCTGCGGCGGAGCGCTTGGGCCATCTCTCCTGAATGAGGCTTGTTTTCAGACCCGTTTCATTCGGCTCAAAGCACTCGGCCAGGATCTCCCAGCCCAGATCCAGCGCCTCCTCCAGCGGAATATTTACGCTCAGATCCATCAGCTTCGTTTCAAACAGATGGCCGTATTTCAGCAGCTTTTCATCCCACTCGGACATGGAAAAGCCCATGGATTTCTTTTCAAGGCTTTCCTTATAGGCGCTGTACAGGCGGATCATGCCGTCCATCAGCGCCCGATGGTCGCTGCGGGTCTTGCCGTTGACGTTCTGCTTCAGGCGGGACAGGGAGCCGAAAGGCTCGATGTGACCGTTTTTCAGATAGTACTGCCCCTCGGTGATATAGCCGGTGTTATCGGGGACGGGATGGGTGACGTCGTCGCCGGGCATGGTGGTCACGCCTAAAATGGTGATGGAACCGGCATCCTCAAAATCCACCGCCTTTTCATAGCGGGAGGCCAGGCAGCTGTAGAGGTCGCCGGGGTAGCCGCGGTTGGACGGAACCTGCTCCATGGTGATGGCCATTTCCTTCTGGGCATCGGCGAAGTTGGTCATATCCGTCAGCAGCACCAGCACCCGTTTGCCGGCCAAGGCGAACTGCTCCGCCACGGCCAGCGCCATGTCGGGTACCAGCGTGCATTCCACCGTGGGATCGGAGGCGGTGTGAATGAACATCACCGTGCGCCCCATGGCGCCGCTCTTTTCCAGCGTGTCGCGGAAAAACAGATAGTCGTCATATTTCAGACCCATGCCGCCCAGCACGATGACATCCACCTGCGCCTGCATGGCGATGCGGGACAGGAGCTGGTTATACGGTTCGCCGGATACGGAGAAAATGGGGAGCTTCTGGCTCTCCACCAGTGTGTTGAACATGTCGATCATGGGGATGCCGGTGCGGATCATCTTGTTGGGAACGGTACGCTTGGACGGGTTTACAGACGGGCCGCCGATGGGGATCATGTTCTCTGTGAGAGCGGGGCCGTTGTCGCGGGGCACGCCGGCGCCGTCGAAAATGCGTCCCAGCAGATGCTCGGAGAAAGACACCATCATGGGTCTGCCCAAAAAGCGGACAGGATCCGTGGTGCTCACGCCCTGCGTGCCGCTGAACACCTGCAGCGTCACTAAGTCTTTGTTCAGCTTGATGACGTTGGCATAGCTGCTGCCCACCAGAGCCAGGTCACCCAGACGGACGTCGGAGGCTCGAACGGTGACCACGTTGCCAACGATGGATTCGATTTTTGTGTAAACTTTCTGCATCTTGACTCCCTCCTCAGCCTGCGGATCTGCTCAAGTAGCAGTCCTTCAGCCGCTTTTCTTGAGCCTCGAACTCCGGCGAGCGGAACATGGTGTTGTGCCAGTCCAAAAACTCCTGCCGAACCTGATTGAAGAAGGTGCGGATCTCTTTTTTGTCCGTCAGCGCAAAATCGCGGGTCAGCACGTCATAGAGCACGTCGAACTCATACACCTGCCGCTCAGGATCACAGGCGGCGTCAATGGGGTCAAAGGAGTTCTGCTGCAGGTACACGGCGTCCAGCAGCTCGCCCTTCTGATAGACAATATAGTCCTCGGAGGAGGTGCCTTCCTCACCGATGACCTTCATCATCTGGTTGATCTCGTTGCTGCGCTTGAGGATGGAGCGAGCCTGCTCCACGCGATCCATGTCCACCACGCCCTGATACTTGGACCAGGAATCAATGGGATGGATGGCGGGGTATTTGCGGGCGTCGGAGCGCTCACGGGAGAGGCCGTGGAAGGCGCCCACCACTTTCAGCGTGGCCTGCGTCACCGGCTCTTCAAAGTTGCCGCCGGCGGGGGACACAGTGCCGCCGATGGTGACGGAGGCGATTTTGCCGTTCTTGAGCCGCACTTTGCCGGCGCGCTCGTAGAAGGAGGCGATGACGGATTCCAGATAGGCGGGGAAGGCTTCCTCGCCGGGGATCTCCTCCAGACGGCCGCTCATTTCGCGCATGGCCTGCGCCCAGCGGCTGGTGGAGTCGGCCAGCAGCAGCACGTCCAGACCCATCTGCCGGTAGTATTCCGCCATAGTGACGGCGGTGTAGACCGACGCCTCGCGGGCGGCCACAGGCATGGAGGAGGTGTTGCAGATGATGATGGTGCGCTCCATAAGGGAGCGGCCGGTGCGGGGGTCAATAAGCTCGGGGAACTCCGTCAGCACCTCCACCACTTCGCCGGCGCGTTCGCCGCAGGCGGCCACGATAACGATGTCCACGTCGGCGTTCTTGGCTTCCATATGCTGCAAAACGGTCTTGCCTGCGCCGAAGGGGCCGGGCACGCAGAAGGTGCCGCCCTTGGCCACCGGCAGGAAGGTGTCGATGGAGCGGATCTTCGTTACCAGCGTTTCGTCGGGACGCAGGCGCTCCTCATAGCAGCGGATAGCCTGCTTCACAGGCCAGGAAAAGACCATGGTCAGCTCCTTTTCCTCGCCGTTTTCGTCTTCCAGTACCGCAACGGTGTCGCGGACATTATACACGCCCTTTTCCCGAACGGATTTCACCCGCCACTCGCCCTTCAGGTCGAAAGGCACCATGATCAGATGGGTGAACAAACCCTCGGGGACGCTGCCCACGGCGTCGCCGGCGGTGACGAGATCACCGGCGACCACCTGCGGGGTGAACTCCCAGTCCTTATTGGGGATGGGATCCAGATATACGCCCCGCTCCAAAAAGAAACCGCATTTTTCCGCAAGCTCCGGCAGGGGATTCTGCAGGCCGTCAAACACCTGCGTCAGAAGGCCTGGCCCAAGCTCCACGCTCATCAGTTCGCCGGAAAGCTCGACCTTGTCGCCCACACGGATGCCGCCTGTCATTTCATAGATCTGCATGCTGGCCGTATCGCCGTTCACACGGATGACCTCGCCCTTGAGGCGCTCGTCACCGACGAGGACATAGCCAACTTCGTTTTTTCGCACGGAGCCGGAAAAGGTGGCTGCCACCAGATTCCCGTTCACTCCGGTCACATATCCTGTCACTTTGTCCATATTGATTCTCCTGTTTTGTTATAGACTGGAAATCTGCTGACGGATGCCGTCCATCAGGGAGTCAAAGGCCTGCTTGCCTCGGTCGTGGCTGAAGCTGCGCTGGCGCTCCAGAAGCCGCAGCTTCATGGCGTAGCCGTACAGCGCGTGCTCATCAAAAATATGCAGGCCGATCATGTCATCCAGACGGCGGAATTCCAGATCCAGCAGCAGCTGCTCGCCCTGCAGCGGGTTCTCCGCGTTTACGGCAGCCGTTACCGTCTGCACAATGTTTGCATCCCGCTCGTAGGGGACGGCGCAGGGACGACCCAGCTTTATATTCCGCTGATAGGCAAGCTCCGAGGAAAGCCTCAGATAGAACGCCGACCACTCCGAAAGCAGCGACCCCTTGCCGGAGTTCACCGTTAGCTCCTCCAGCGTTTTATACACGCTGCCGCTTACCGCCGACCGGCACATGGAGAGAAAGGCGGCGTAGTCCAGCGGCGGCTCACCCTGTGTTTTCAGCAGGGGCAGGCTGGAGATGAGGTAGTAGTAGGAAGCCATGCGGAACCTCCTTACAGGCGCATATCCCGAAAGAAGGGCATGAGCATCTGAGCAATCTCCTCGTCGGAGCAGTCAAAATAGCCGGAGCCGTCCTTAGCGGCCAGACGGAAGCCTGCGCCCACCTTTTTGGAGGGGCGGATCTCCAGCCCGTTTTGCAGCTCCTGCGCCAGCTCCTGCCGCAGCTCGTCCGTCACCTGGCCGATCTCCGCGGTGTAGGCGGACACATCCTCGCCCTGCACGGCGGCGCGGATGAGCGTGGCCAGCGCGTGCGGATCCAGCGCCTTGCGCACATCGGCGGCCAAAAGCTTTTCAAATTCCTTCTGGATCTCCTGCCGGAAAGCCAGAACAGCGTCACGCTTGGCCTGCTCGGCGCTAAGACGAGCACTGTTTTTGAAAACATCAATTTCCGCAGCAGCCTCCTGCTTCAGCTTGTCCGCCTCAGCCTTAGCGCCGGCTACGATGGCGTCCGCCTGGTTGTTGGCCTCGGCAAGGATGGCGGCGGCCTCCTTGTTGGCGCTGTCGATGCCGTCCTTTTTGATGGAAGAAACAAGATCCTGAATTTGAAGTTCCATAGTGATCACCTTCTTAATTGAAATTATCTTTTTGCGCACATGCCTATATTATAAATCTAATGCGCGTCGGTTGCAAGTGTTTTTACCGGATATATTATTAGAATAACTAATAGTTATAATATAAATCAGCAAAAAAAGCCGCCGGACTCAAGGGAGAGCCGGCGGCTTGTATGCAGAGAAGGGGAGAGTTCTCAGGCTGCGGAAGCAGTCTGCTTTTTATTGCTGAAATACTGGAATGCGACCACGGCCGCCACAACAGCCAGACCGATCAGGTCGGAGGCAAGGCCGGGGATCATCATGCCCAGACCGCCGGCTATCAGAGCGATGCGCAGGATCACGGGGATCTTACGGTAGAGGTAGCCGTTGAGGGCGGCGGCGATGCCGAACAGTCCCAGCAGAGCGGTGATGGAGATGATAATGACATCGTACCACGCAACATCGCCCACAAAGAGCATGCTGGGATTATAGGCAAAGATATACGGGACGATGAAGGCCGCTATGGCCAGTTTTGTGGCATTTATGCCGGTTTTCATGGGGTTGGACTTGGCGATGGCGGAGCCGGCGTAAGCAGCCAGAGCCACAGGAGGCGTGATGTCCGCCACGATGCCGAAGTAGAACACGAAGAAGTGGGCGGCCACTGCGGGGAAGCCCAGCTGGATCAGGATGGGAGCGCAGGTGGAGGCCATGATGCAGTAGTTGGCAGTGGTGGGAACGCCCATGCCCAGAACGATGCAGCAGATCATGGTCAGCACCAGACCGACGATGGTGGCGTTGCCGGCAAGCTGCACGATGGCGTTGATGAGGATGGAGGCAAGGCCGGTGACGGTGATGCAGCCGGCGATTATGCCCGCCATGGCGCAGGCCACGGCCACGGTGATGGCACCCTTAGCGCCGGCGGCGAGAGCGTCGATGGCGGAAAGGATGGTGGATTTTATGGTGGACATAATTGCCTTTTTGACGCCCATAACGCGGATGTTTTCCAACAGTTTATGGACAAATCCGATGACAAAAGCCGCCAAAATGGACAGAGCAGCCGAGAAAGCCATAGTCTTTGCGCCGGAGGACACCAGCCAGACCAGCAGGATCAGGGGAAGGATCAGATAGATGTTCTTGGCGAGGTAGCCCCACTTGGGCAGCTCGGATCTGGAGATGCCGTGAAGCCCCAGCTTCTTGGCCTCCAGATGGACGGCGATGAAGATGCCGGTGAAATAGAGAATGGCGGGGAGGATGGCCTTGACGGCGACCTCGGCGTAGGGCAGATCCATGTATTCTGCCATAAGGAAGGCGGCGGCGCCCATAATGGGGGGCATGATCTGACCGCCGGTGGAGGCGGCAGCTTCCACGGCGCCGGCAAACTCGGGCTTATAGCCCGTCTTTTTCATCATGGGGATGGTGACGGAGCCGGTGGTGACGGTGTTGCCCACGGAGGAGCCGGACACCATGCCGCACAGGGCGGAGGAGATGACGGCTACTTTGGCGGGGCCGCCGCTGGACCAGCCGGCCAGACGGTTGGCAAAGTCAATGAAGAAGTTGGCGATGCCGGTGCGCTCCAGAAATGCGCCGAAGATGATGAACAGAACGATGTAGGTGAAGCAGACATTGATGGGCGTGCCGATGACGCCGGAGGTGGTGTAGAACAGCTTATAGACAATGTTCTTCAGAGCATTATAGAAGCTGGGGTTGAAGCTGAACTGGTTATAGAAGGTGTAGACCAGCAGGACGCCCACGACGCACAGGATGGGGATACCCACGCAGCGGCGGCACAGCTCCACGAGCACCAGTATGCCGATGACGCCTATGACCACATGGATGGTCTCGATGCGGGTGGCCAGCTTGATGAGGGGCAGGGCATTGGCGGCAAAGTAGAAGAAGGACGCCGAGCCTACCACCATGAGCACGATGTCGTACCACGGCATGCTGTTGACATGGACGTGGCCTTTTTTGACGGGGTAGGTCAGGAAGCCCAGAATGATGATGCAGCCCACGAACAGGGTCAGCCGCACCTCGGGCAGCGCAGTGGAAAACAGGGTCATATACAGACAATACAGGGAGAAGATGGCCATGATGGCCGTGATGATGATCTTGGGTGTGCCCTCCCAGATGCGGGTGGCAGACTCACGGTCATACTTGCGCATGACTGCGTCCAGATCGGCCGCCATATCGTCGCCGGTGTCGGCGGCGGGAGCGGTATCCACCGCAGGGGCGGAATTGACCTTTTTGTTGATGTCGCTCAAGGGGATGGTCCTCCTTTGATTTGATTGTTCTCGGTAATAGACAGCGAGAACTACGGCGGAAAAGCTCCGCCGTAGTCTTGCTTAATGTATTACTGCGTTAATATTGAGGGGAAACGCACAAATTACTTGTTAAAATATACGTCCTTGGCAATAACGGTCTTGGTGTAGTAGTCGGAGGTCTCCAGCAGCTTGGCGATGTGGTCGTCGTCCAGGGAAACCAGACCCACGTCCTTGGTGGTGGCCAAGTCGGTGATGGCGGTGGTGGGGGCGCCGGCCACGATGAAGGCAGCGTCGATTTTGCCGTCCTTCAGAGCATTGGCGCTGTCGCCGAAGGACTGGTAGGTGGGCTTGATGTCATTCTCGGTGAGGCCGTAGGCACCCAGCACGTCGATGGCATTGAAGTACACGCCGGAGCCGGCGGCACCGATAGACACGTTCTTACCCTTCAGGTCGGCAACGGTCTTGATGTCGGGATCCACGGTGACGATCTGCACCTGCTCCATGTAGAGGGCGGCCACGGTGGAGAAGCCGTCGATCTTGGTGTCAAACAGGTTGGTGCCGTTGTAGGCATAGGCCATGACGTCGGACTGACAGAAGGCCAGATCGGCATTGCCCACTTCCAGCTCTTCCACGTTGGACTTGGAGCCGTTGCCCACAAGACCCACGATGTTGACGCCGGCGTTGTTGGTGGCGTGCTGCGCCAGAACGCTACCGAATGCGAAGTATGTACCGGACTCGCCGCCGGTGACGAAGCGGAGCTTGCGGGACTCACCGGTGCCGGCGCCGGACTTGACGGCGACATCATAGCCCTTCTCGGCGAAGTACTTGGCAGCGCCGGGATGATAGGGAACGGAGGTGATGGAGGCGCCGAACTCGACGTTCAGCTCGCTGTACTTGGCGTGGCTGCTGGTCAGGCTGGAGGCATTGTCGAACATATCGGCGACGAACTTATACACGTCGTCCGCGGACACGTCGTCACGAGCCAGAACGACAGCACCCACAGCCACGGTGGTGGTGTCGGTGTGCTCGAAGGAGGCGGTGCCGCCGTCTTCCTTCTTGCCGCAGGCAAACAGGCTCAGGGACATGACAAGAGCCAGAAGCAGAGCAAAATACTTTTTCATAATAACTCTCCCTTATTTTAATGTATCCTCATTTCCGCCGCAGCGGATCACGATGTAGTTATTGTACCGTACTTTTCGGCGCTTTGCAAGTTATAATTAGGACTTTTTTATTTTTTTTATTACAAAGAATTTTCGTGAAAAAGAAATAGCAGCAGATAATTTCTGAATTGATTTTTTAATTTTGAAAATACGGCTGGAATTTGGCAAAAATAACGGTATATTATTGCAAATATACGAAAAAACAATTTGCTACAATTCCTTCATAATTTTGCAACTGTATGAAGGGAATCCTGCAAAAATGGAGGGCGCGGAGAAGAGGCGCTGTGGGAAACGGGAGAAAAGCGGTATAAAAAACGCAGTTTGGACAATAAAGGGAAGGAAGCAGAGGAGAGGCGGCGGGGAGAAGAGGCGAATTTCTCTTGACTTCCGGCGAAAGATACAGTAAAATACCGCTATATTGCAAAAGACGATGAAGGAGAGCAGTACTCCCACACGGGATGCCCAGAGAGGAAGCGGCCGGTGCGAGCTTCCGTGACGGTGGGGAGGAAGTCGCTCTGGAGTTCTGCCGCCCAGCGCGAGCAAGCGGCAGCGGCCAGCCCCCGTTACGGGTCTTCGAGTGCGGAGGAGCCTCCTCCGAACACAGGTGGTACCACGGACTGTACTTTATGGTTCGCCCTGTTTTGCTGCACGGCAAGACGGAGCGAGCTTTTTTGTTTTGCCGAATACCGGAAAAGGAGAGTTTTTACCATGAGAAGAGAACTGCCAAAGGTCTATGACCCCAGAGATGTGGAGCCGAGGATCTACAAAATGTGGATGGACGGCGGCTGCTTCAAGGCGGAGCCGAATCCCGACAAGAAGCCGTTTTCCATCGTTATGCCGCCTCCCAACGTGACCGGCCAGCTGCACATGGGACACGCTATGGATTCCACCTTGCAGGACATCCTCACCCGCTTTAAGCGGATGCAGGGCTACGAGGCGCTGTGGCTGCCCGGCACGGATCACGCGGGCATTGCCACCCAGATCAAGGTGGAGGAGAACCTGCGCAAAGAGGAGGGACTGACCCGCCATGATCTGGGACGGGAGAAGTTCCTGGAGCGTGTGTGGGACTGGAAGGAAAAGTACGGCAACCGTATCGTGCAGCAGCAGATGAAGATGGGCGCCTCCTGCGACTGGGACCGCAGCCGCTTCACCATGGACGAGGGCTGCTCCAAGGCCGTGCGGGAGACGTTCTGCGAGCTGTATGACAAGGGGCTTATTTACAAGGGCAGCCGCATCATCAACTGGTGCCCCCACTGCCTGACGGCACTGTCCGACGCTGAGGTGGAGTACACGGATAAGCCCGGAAATCTGTGGTATATCCGCTATCCGCTGGCTGACGGCAGCGGTGACATCGTTGTGGCCACCACACGACCGGAGACCATGATGGGCGACACGGGCGTGGCGGTGAATCCGGAGGACGAGAAGTTCAAGCACCTCATCGGCAAGACCTGCATCCTGCCCATTATGAACCGAGAGATCCCTATTGTGGGCGACGAATACTGCGAGATCGGCTTCGGCACCGGCGCGGTGAAGATGACCCCTGCCCACGACCCCAACGACTTCGAGGTGGGTCTGCGGCACAATCTGGAGGTGATCCGCGTCATCGCCGACGACGGCACCATCAACGAAAACGGCGGCAAGTATAACGGCATGGATCGCTACGAATGCCGCAAGGCCATTGTGAAGGATCTGGAGGAGCAGGGCTATCTGGTGAAGACGGAGCCTTACTCCCACAATGTGGGCACCTGCTACCGCTGCCACAACGATGTGGAGCCGCTGATCTCCGCACAGTGGTTCGTGAAGATGGCACCGCTGGCCAAGGAGGCCATTCGCGTGGTGGAGGACGGCACCATCAAGTTCGTGCCGGAGCGCTTTACCAAGACCTATATCAACTGGATGGAAAATGTCCACGACTGGTGCATTTCCCGCCAGCTTTGGTGGGGGCATCAGATCCCCGCATGGTACTGCGACGACTGCGGGCACATCAATGTGAGCCGTCAGGATCCCACCAAGTGCGAAAAGTGCGGCAGCGTCCATCTGACGCGGGACGAAGACGTGCTGGACACCTGGTTCAGCTCCGCTCTGTGGCCGTTTTCCACCATGGGCTGGCCTGACACCGAGGCCGCGGACTTGAAATACTGGTATCCCACCTCTGTGATGGTCACCGGCTATGACATCATCTTCTTCTGGGTGGCTCGCATGATATTCTCCGGCATGGAACAGATGAAGAAGGAGCCGTTCAAGACGGTATTCATTCACGGCCTCGTGCGGGACGACAAGGGACGCAAGATGTCCAAGTCCCTCGGCAACGGCATCGACCCGCTGGAGATGGCGGAGCAGTACGGCGCCGACGCCTTGCGCTTTAACCTCATCACCGGCAACAGCCCCGGCAACGACATGCGGTTCTATGTGGAAAAGTGCGAGGCTATGCGCAACTTTGCCAATAAGATCTGGAATGCGTCCCGCTTCGTGATGATGAACCTCACCATCGACAAGGTGGAGCTGCCGGAGAAGCTGGAGCTGGAGGACAAGTGGATCCTCAGCAAGCTCAACACCCTCATCCGCGAGGTTACGGACAACATGGACGCCTTTGAGCTGGGCGTGGCCTCCGCCAAGATCTACGACTTTATCTGGGATACCTACTGCGACTGGTATATCGAGCTGACCAAGACCCGCATGAACGGCGAGGATGAACAGGCTAAGCTGGCGGCAGAGAACGTGCTGTGCTATGTGCTGCAGCGCATTCTGGAGCTGCTGCATCCCTTCATGCCGTTCATCACGGAGGAGATCTGGCAGGCGCTGCCTCACGAGGGGGACTATCTGATCCGCGCGCAGTGGCCCGTGTATCGGCCGGAGTTTGATTTCCGCGCCGAGGAGCAGGCTATGGAGGCGGTGAAGGACGCCATTTCCGCCGTTCGCGCTCGCAGGGCGGAGATGAATGTGCCGCCGAGCAAGAAGGCACAGATGATCATCGTGTCCGACCATGCCGAGGTTTATCGCCTGGGTGAGCACTTCATCAAGCGTATGGCGTATGCCAGCGAGATTACCGTGACAGACGCTGCGCCGACGGATCTTACGGGGCTTGTGACTGTGGTGACCCACGGTGCTAACGTGTATTTGCCGTTGGCGGAGCTTGTGGATCTGGAGAAGGAGCTGGAGCGGATTGCCAAGGAGCGGGAGAAGGCTGCGGAGAATCTGGCGCGCATCGAGCAGAAGCTCAGCAACGAGAAGTTCGTTTCCAAGGCGCCCGAGGCGGTGGTAAACGCCGAGCGGGAAAAGGCGGAGAAAGCGCGGGCGCTCATTGCCAAGCTGGACGAATCCGCTGCGGCCATGAAAGGCTGATTTTTTCAAGGAATACGACGTTTTTCGACATAAAAATCATATAAATAAATATATAATCACCGTAGGCAAAAGCCTGCGGTGATTTTTTTACAGGATGTGATGAAAATGCAAGTGAAAGCAGAGAGTTTGGATCGGAAGCTGACGCTGCGGCTGAGCGGGGAGCTGGATCATCATGCAGCCCGCCCGCTCATGCAGCGCATTGCGCAGGAGATCGAGCTGGCGCTGCCGCTGGAGGTGGTGTTGGACTTTTCCGGCGTGACGTTTATGGACAGCTCCGGCATTGCCGTGGCGCTGCACACGCTGCAGCAGATGAAGCAGCTGGGCGGAAAAATGCGCATAGCCAACTCGCCGGTGCAGGTGAAAAAAGTGTTTGCGGCCGCCGGAATCCAGAAAATGATCGGAATGGAGGATGTGACATGAAAAGCGAAAATCAGGTGGTGCTGGAATTTCCCAGCCGCAGCAGCAACGAGGCGTTCGCCCGCGTGGCAGCAGCGGGGTTTGCCATGCAGCTCGACCCCACGCTGGAGGAACTGGGGGACATAAAGACCGCCGTGAGCGAGGCAGTGACCAACGCCATCGTACATGGGTATCCGGAGGGGTTCGGGAGAGTGGTTATGAAGCTGCGGGTCAAGGAGGGCAATATTCTGGAGATCGTGGTCAGGGACTGGGGCGTGGGTATTGCCGACGTGGAGCAGGCGCGGCGGCCTATGTTTACCACGGGAAATGACGAGCGCAGCGGCATGGGATTCACGATCATGGAGAGCTTTATGGACACCCTGCGGGTGCGATCGACTCCGCAGAAGGGCACGACGGTGACCATGCGCAAGCGCATTTCTACACGGCTGGGAGAGCGAAAATGAGCGAGGACAGGCTGGCGTTGCTTGATCAGGCGCAGTCGGGGGACAGCGATGCCTGCGAAAAAATGCTGGAGGAGAACAGTGGACTGATCTGGGCTGTCGTGCGACGGTATTACGGCTGCGGGGCGGATCCGGAGGATCTTTATCAGCTTGGATGTATTGGATTTATAAAGGCTGTAAAGGGATTTGACGTTACATACGGAACGCAATTTTCTACTTATGCGGTGCCAAAGATCGCCGGAGAAATACGGAGGTTCTTACGAGATGACGGCCCTGTGAAGGTGGGGCGCAGCCTGCGGGAAAGGGGGCAGAGCATCTGGTCGGCACGCCAGCGGTTGCGGACGGCACTGGGGAGGGAGCCGAGGCTGTCCGAGATCGCTGCGGAAACGGGATGGAGCACGGAGGAGATCGCCACGGCGGAACTGGCCACCGCCGCACCGGAATCGCTGCAGCAGGAAACGGCAGAGGGGCTGACACTGGAGTCGACGCTGGGAACGGAAGCACCGGAGGAGGCGCTGGTGGAAAAAATTGCGCTCCGAGAAGCGATACGGGCACTTCCGGAGCGGGAGCAGGAAACGATTTATTTGCGTTTCTTTAAGTGCATGACACAGGAGCAGGCGGCTCGGATACTGGGGGTATCTCAGGTGCAGGTGTCCCGTTTGGAGCGGAAGGGAGTGACGCATCTGCGGGAGATGCTTCGGGAATGAAGGCGGCCTCGGACTGAAACTCCGTCATGGTGCTGCGATAGCGTTTGGGGAGGAATGTGTTTTGGCAGCGCTCGTTGCGGCGATCCTCGATGGCCACGGTGTCAAAAAAGGCTTTCCAGAGCCTGCGATACTGCGCTTCCTGTTCATCCGGCGGCGCAAGGGTCAGGGAATCGGCCTGCACGATGCGGGAGCGGCCGCCGCTGTAAAGAAGCAGCTCGCCGTGGGTGCGGTCATACAGGAAAAAGGATTCGTTGGCATAGCGTTCGCAGAAATAGCGGCGCAGAAAGGGGAGCACCCGATTTTTCGGCCGGATCTCGGCACCCAAAACACCGCTGTAATCCGAAAAACGAACGAAGCCGCGGAGTTTTTCCAGTTCTCCGGACAGATGGCGAACGGCCTTATACAGGGGGAAGCAGGCGTCATCTGACGGACGGCGCAGAAACTGGGGGCCGTCGGCATAGAGCTTCTGCACGAAGCGGTACAGGCAAGCCTCTCTGTTATCCATGCAGGTGTGAAAGGCGCGGTAAAGCAGGCGGGCGGCGCGGGGAGAGCGCTTGGTTATGCTGCGCAGGATGCGGCTGCTGTGGGCAAGATCGGTTTCAACGCTGCGAACGGAATAGAGGGAGAGAACAGGGAATTCCTCATTGCAGGCAAAGGCAATGGGGAATTCCCTGTTTACATAGCTTTCAAAAATGCAGCACAGGAAGCCTTCATAGCTGCCGTCATATTCATAAACCATATCGATCCAGGACATTTTTTTCACCCCGTGGCGTCAAAAAGAGATAGCTGCTGCGCAGCCGAGGAGGGCAGACTGCCGCGCTCTACGGCCTGCAGTTGGCGGGTCAAGGTCTCGGCGGAGAAGCGAAGACCCTCCCGCATACGGCCGCCGCATAAAATAAAAAACTGTGCCCGCTTGAGAACGATGCCCATTTTGTGCAGATCTCCAAACCGCAGCAGACCGGTGCGGCGGGCAGACAGGATGCGTCGGGCACCGGTGGGGCCGATGCCGGGCACACGCAAGAGCCGATCCAAATCGGCAGACATGATCTCCACGGGAAACTGCTCCGGATGCGTAATGGCCCAGTAGCACTTGGGATCCAGCATGGGATCAAAATTCGGGTGGGAAACGTCCAGCAGCTCTTCGGCACGGAAGCCGTAAAAGCGCAGGAGCCAGTCCGCCTGATACAGTCGGTGCTCCCGCAGCAGGGGAGGCTTTGTGTGCAGGGCGGGGAGCAGAGGGTTTTCCACCACGGGGACATAGGCGGAGTAGAAAACCCGCTTGAGCCGGTAGCGGCTATACAGCGATTCCGTCAGATGGAGAATATGGCGGTCGCTGTCGTCGGTGGCGCCTACGATGAGCTGGGTGCTTTGACCGGCCGGAGCAAAGGCGGGGGCGTGGCGGTACTTGACCAGCTCCTCTTTGTTCTGCTGACCCTGCTCCCGAATGAGCCGCATGGGGGATAGAATGGATGCTTTGGTCTTATCGGGCGCGAGGGCGGCCAGCCCCTTTTGGGACGGCAGCTCGATATTTACACTGAGCCGATCGGCCAGAAAGCCCAGCTGACGGACAAGCTCGGGGTTTGCGCCGGGAATGGCCTTGGCGTGGATATAGCCGTTGAAGCCGTACTCCTGCCGCAGAAGGCGCAGAGTCTCGATCATGCGCTGGGTGGTATAGTCCGGATCGCGCAGGACGCCGCTGGAGAGGAACAGCCCCTCGATATAATTGCGGCGGTAGAACTGGATGGTCAGCTCCGCCAGCTCTCGGGGCGTGAAGGCGGCGCGGCGGGTGTCGTTACTGCGGCGGTTGACGCAGTATTTGCAGTCATACACGCAGCAGTTGGTCATGAGCACCTTCAGCAGGGAGATGCAGCGGCCGTCAGCGGAAAAGCTGTGGCAGCAGCCGGCCACCGAGGAGGACGTATTGCCGATCTTGCCGGCCTGAAAGCCGCGGCTGACGCCGCTGGAAGTGCAGGAGGCATCATATTTGGCGGCGTCCGTGAGAATGGTCAGCTTTTCCAGAAGATCCATGTCAGGCGGCGCTGCGGCTGCGGCGAGGACGATCCATCCAAGCCACCAGACGCGTGAGCTGAATGGAGAGGGCGGCGGCGCCGATGATGGAAATGATGCATCCGAAAGTAGTCATAGCTGGTTCCTCCGAATCAAACTTTTGTTCTATGTGGATTATAAATCGAACAAGCGTTCTTGTCAAGAGGAAATCGAACAAAATTTCTAATTTTTTATTTCAGCGGTTGACCGGCCGGAAGATTTGATATAAAATAGGAGAGAAATCATGAGAGCGAGGCCGATATGAACGAATTAGAGAGAAAATTTGTCGCCGCACGCCGCAAGGCTATTGCGACGGATTATCAAAAACTGAATCCCATGCAGCGGGAGGGCGTGCTGACCACGGAGGGGCCGCTGCTGCTGCTGGCAGGCGCGGGCTCCGGCAAGACCACGGTGCTGATAAATCGAGTGGCGAACCTGCTGCGCTATGGGCGGGGCAGCGACACGGAGGAGATCCCCGTCCCCATTTCGGAGGACGAGGTGGCGTTTCTGGAGCAGTATGCGGAGAACCCACAGGAGGAGATGCGGCCGCTGATGCAGTATCTCTGCGCCGTGCAGCCGGCGCGGCCGTGGGAAGTGCTGGCCATCACCTTCACCAACAAGGCCGCCGGAGAGTTGAAGGAGCGTTTGGAGCGGATGCTGGGGGAGGAGGCGCTGGACGTGTGGGCGGCCACCTTCCACGCCGCCTGCGTGCGCATTCTGCGGCGGGACATTGACAAACTGGGCTATGACCGCAACTTTACCATCTACGACACCGACGACTCCAAGCGGGTGCTGAAGGACATTCTCAAGGAACTGGGGATGGAGGAAAAGCAATTTCCCGCCCGCGAGCTGCTGGCGGTCATCTCCAACGCAAAGGGAGAGATGCAGTCGCCGGAGGAGTTCTGCCAGCTGTGGGAACAGCGGGGAGATTGGCGGAAAATAAGGATCGGTAAAGTGTATAGGCTTTACAATAAAAAACTGCGGGAAGCCAATGCGCTGGACTTTGACGACATCATTCTGCACACGGTGACGCTGCTGCAGAGTGACAGAGAGGTCAGAGAATACTATCAGAATAAATTCCGCTACATACTGATCGATGAGTATCAGGACACGAATCATCTGCAATTTTTGCTGGCGGGTCTGCTGACGGGCGGCCACGGGAACATCTGCGTGGTGGGCGACGACGATCAGAGTATTTATCGCTTCCGCGGGGCGGATATTACCAATATACTCAGCTTTGAGCAGCGGTATAAAAACGCCCGCACCATCCGGCTGGAGCAGAATTACCGCTCTACACAAAATATTCTGGACGCTGCCAATGCTGTGATCCGCAACAACGAGGGGCGTAAGGGAAAGACCCTGTGGACACAGAACGGCGCGGGAGATCCTGTGACGGTGAAGACCTGCTACAACGAGAGCGACGAGGCGAATTTCGTGGTGGGGGACATCATGACGGCCTATAATCGGGGGGCAAACTGGAAGGATAACGCCATTTTGTACCGGATGAACGCCCAGTCCAACGCTTTGGAATACGCCTTCAAGCGCAACGGTGTGCCGTATAAGATCGTGGGCGGCGTGAAGTTCTTCGACCGAGCGGAAGTGAAGGATATGCTGGCGTATCTGTGCGTCATCTGCAATCCGGCGGACGACCTGCGGCTGCGGCGTATCATCAATGTGCCGGCGCGGAAGATCGGCGGCACTTCGCTGGAAAAGGCACAGGCTCTGGCTGCTGCGGAGGGGCGCTCCCTGTTTGAGATCGTTTCTAACGCGGGCAAATATCCGGAGCTGAAGAGTGCCGGTGCGCGGATGGAGGAGTTTGCGCAGCTTATCATGGAGCTGCGTACCCTGTGCGACAATCTGGAACTGGTGGAGTTTTACGGCAGGGTATGCCGGATGACCGGCTATGTGCAGATGCTGCAGGATAAAAACGACATGGAGAGTCGGGGGCGGCTGGAGAACGTGCAGGAGCTGGCCTCTAGTATCAGCGCCTTTCTGGATAACGGGCCGGATGATCCGTCTTTGGCGGGTTTTCTCAACGAGGTGGCGCTGTATACCGATCTGGACGGGCAGTCCGACAGCGACAACTGCGTGACGCTGATGACCATGCACAGCGCCAAGGGGCTGGAATTTGACCGAGTGTATGTCACCGGCATGGACGAGGGAGTATTTCCCGGGAACAGAGCCATGGGGGAGCAGGAGGAGATGGAGGAGGAGCGTCGCCTGTGCTATGTGGCCATGACCAGAGCCAGAAAGAAGCTGACTATGACCAATGTGCGCCAGCGGATGCTCTTTGGACAGACGGAGCCGAAGATGCCGTCCCGCTTTCTGGAGGAGATACCGGAAAAGAACATGAAGTGGATCGGGAAGCCCGAGCCTCGCCGGGCGGCGCAATGGAACGACGACTGGAGCGGCGGCTGGGGCAATGCCGGACAGGGAACGTACCGCGGCTATGAAACGAATAAGCAGGCAAGGCAAGAGCCTTTACATCGAAATGCGCCGGCGGCACCGTCTGCGCCGCTGATGCAGCTGAAGGCCGGCGAGCAGGTGCGGCACAGCGTATTCGGCGAGGGAATGGTGCTCAGCGTGCGGCACATGGGCGGCGATGCGCTGATCGAGGTGGCCTTTGACAAGGTGGGCACCAAGAAGCTGATGCTCAAGGCTGCCGGAGCGCACCTGACCAAGCTGTGAGATAGGGAGGAACCATGCAGATACAAGGACTGTCCTGGTACCCGGGACATATGACGAAAACCAAGCGGATGATCGTGGCGGAAATGGGGCACATGGACGCCGTGTGCGAGATTTTGGACGCACGGATCCCGCTGTCCAGCCGCAATCCCGATGTGGACGAAATGACGGCGGGTAAGCCCCGACTGATTGTGCTGAATCGGGCGGATCAGGCTGACCCCAGGGAAACCAGCCGCTGGGCGGCGTATTTCCGAGGAAAAGGCTACGCGGTGCTGGAATCCAACGCCAAAAACGGCGTGGGTACGGCGCAATTTGCCTCCGCCGTGCGGGAGCTGCTGAAGGAAAAGCTGCAGGCCTATGCCGAAAAGGGGCAGGTGGGGCGCGTGGTGCGGGTGATGGTGCTGGGCATCCCCAACGTGGGAAAATCCACCTTTATTAATAAGGTGGCCAAGCGCAAGACCGCAAAGGCGGAGGATCGCCCCGGCGTGACAAGAAGCAAGCAATGGGTACCGGTGGACAGCACGCTGGAGCTGCTGGATACCCCGGGCATTCTGTGGCCCAAGTTTGAGGACGTGAACGTGGGGATGCGTCTGGCCTTTACCGGCGCCATCAAGGACGATGTGATGGACATTGAGGAGCTGGGCAGCTACCTTATGGAGTACCTGGGGCGGCACTACGCCGAGGTCATCGAGGAGCGGTACAAGATCGCTCCCGAGGAGGGCGAATCGGGCTATGACCTGCTGATCCGCGCCGGACGCAAGCGGGGTTTTCTCATGCGGGGCGCCGAGGTGGACACCGAGCGTATGAGTCGGGTTTTACTGGACGAGTTCAGGGGTGGCAAGCTGGGGCGCTTTACACTGGAAACGGCGGAGGATGTGAAATAAATGGCCGAAAAAACAGACCTGTGGCAGATCGAACGGGAGCTGATGGAGCGGGGGGCGGAGATCCTCTGCGGCTGTGACGAAGCAGGAGCGGGGCCGCTGGCGGGGCCGGTGTATGCCGCGGCGGTGATCCTGCCGCCCTACTGCCAAATCGAGGGACTGAACGACAGCAAGAAGCTGACGGAGAGAAAGCGGGAAACCCTGTATGATGTCATTACGCAGAAGGCGGTCTGCTGGGCTGTGGCGCGGGTAGAGGCGGCGGAGATCGACGCAACGGACATATTGAGCGCCCGCATGAAGGCTATGCAGCAGGCCATAGACGGCCTTGCCATACGGCCGGAGCTGGCACTCGTTGACGGGAATCGGGATAAAGGGCGGTGCGCCGCCATCACAACGCCGCATAAACTGGTGGTGGGCGGTGACGGAAAAAGCGCCAGCATTGCCGCTGCATCCATTCTGGCCAAGGTGAGCCGCGACCGGTTCATGGCCGGAGAGCTGGAGGCACTGTACCCGCAGTATCAGTTTGCAAAGCACAAGGGGTACGGCACCAAGCTGCACTATGAGATGCTGGACGCCTATGGATTCTGTCCGGAGCACAGGAAAAGCTTTCTGAAAAAATGGGAGGAAAAGCACACATGAGCCGCAGCGTAGGGATATGGGGCGAGGCGCAGGTGGCGAACTATCTGCGGAAAAACAGGTATCGGCTGGTGGCGCACAGCTATCACTGCCGATTCGGGGAGATCGACCTCATTGCCATGGATGGAAAGACCCTGTGCTTTGTGGAGGTGAAGACCCGAAGCAACCTGTCCATGGGGCTGCCGCGGGAGTATGTGAACGCCGCCAAGCAGGAGCGGATCCGCAAAACGGCGCTGTTTTACCTGAGCGAAAAGGAACTGGACTGCCCGATGCGCTTTGATGTGGCGGAGGTCTACCAGAGCGGCAGCGGCGCATTGGAGCGCATTGAGTACATAAAAAATGCATTTTGAGGTGATCCCAACTTGAAAATTCCGTATTTTGACGCACACTGCGACACCATATACCGCTGTGAGGAAACCGGCTGCCACGCGGCGCTGGAGATGGGGGAGAGCGCTGAGGAGCAGCGGGCGTACTATGCCGCCTGCGGCTGCCTGCGGGAAAACGGCGGGCACATTGATCTGGTGCGCGGTGGGGGATTCGCAAGATATGCACAGTTCTTTGCCCTGTATTGGGACGCAAAAAACGCTCCGGCGGACGGGATGCTTGCCCAGTGCCGGTGGCTGCATGAGCGGTTTTTGCTGGAAATGCGGGAAAACAGCGGCTGCATCCGGCTTTGCCGCAGCGGGGCGGAGGTGGACGAGGCCATCCGACAGGGGAAAATGGCGGCGCTATTGAGCATAGAGGGCGCCGATCTGCTGGAATGCGACGAAAAAAATCTGGAAACAGCCCATGAATGGGGCGTTCGGCTGCTGAATCCGGTATGGAACAGAGCCAACAGTCTGTGCGGCACCAACTGCGAGGAGCCGGAGCGGGGACTGTCTGAGAGAGGAAAAAGCTTTGTACGGCGGATGGAAGCGCTGCGCATATATCCGGACGTGTCCCACATATCCGATGCGGGCTTTTGGGACATTATAAAAACGGCGCATGGGCCGGTGGTCGCCTCGCATTCCAACGCACGAGCCGTTTGCGCCCACCGACGGAATCTGACGGATGACCAGTTCAGAGCCATCCGTGACAGCGGCGGCGTGGTGGGGCTGAACCTGTATCGGGACTTTGTGGGCGAGAAAGGGACGATGGAGGAACTGGTGACCCATGCAGAGCATTTTCTGGAGCTGGGCGGCGAAAAGACGCTGTGCATAGGCGGCGATCTGGACGGATGCGAGGCGCTGGCCGGCGGGCTGCGGGGTGTGCAGGATGTGCCGCTGCTTTACATAGCGCTGCAGGAGCGGGGGTACAGCGAGGGACTGCTGGAGGACATTTTCTGGAACAACTTGCGGAGAATACTGTGAAATGTGTAAACCATCGCGCAGCATTTGCCGCATAAAAAGGAGATCGTCACGCCGGTTTGCGGATCGGCTCACAGCGACGGCTTTTTGATAGATTAAATAAGGAGTACGGTATGGCGTTATATACCATAGGAGATCTGCATCTGTCGTTAGGCTCGGATAAGCCCATGGAGGTTTTCGGCGAGGGCTGGAGCAACTATGTGGAGCGGATCCGAGAGGGGTTTGCGGAGCTGACGGCGGAGGATGTGACGGTGCTATGCGGTGACCTCTCCTGGGGCATGAGCCTGGAGGAATCCCTGCAGGATCTGACATTCATCCACGAGCTGCCGGGGAAAAAGATCCTCACGAAAGGAAACCATGACTACTGGTGGAACACGGCGGCGAAGATGCAGCGATTTTTTGACGAGCATGGGCTGGACTCTTTGCAAATTTTGCATAATAACTGCATTTTTTATGAAAACGTGGCACTGTGCGGCACAAGAGGCTGGTTTTATGAGCTGGAGGAGCCCGGCAGCCACACGGAGAAAATGCGCAATCGGGAGGCAGGACGCCTGGAAACCTCGCTGAGGGCGGCGGGGGAGCGGGAGAAGATCTGCTTTCTGCACTATCCGCCGCTGTATACCGGCTATAAATGCGAGGAAATGCTGCGGCTTTTGCAGCAGTATGATGTAAAAAAGTGCTATTACGGGCATCTTCACGGCGGCACAGCTCACGCAAGGGCGGTGCAGGGAGAGCGGGACGGAACGGAATTTTCCCTTGTTTCGGCGGACTATCTCCGCTTCCGGCCAAAAAAAATTTTAGAATAACGCAAAAAAGTGTGGAAATTGTCATTCTTTTCTGTTAATATAATAAATTGCATTGATTCGCATTATTAATGCTGAACGGAGGAAAAACAAAATGAGTGTAAAATCCTGTGAGAAACTGGAAAAGAGCAAGGTCGCATTGACCATTGAAGTCAGCGCCGAGGACTTTGAGGCTGCCATCAACAAGGCTTATCTGAAGATGCGCGGCAAGATGAACATCCCCGGTTTCCGCCCCGGCAAGGCTCCTCGCAAGATCGTTGAGAGCATGTACGGCGTGGAGGTCTTCTATGAGGAGGCCGTGAATATTGTCCTGCCCGATGCCTATGAGAAGGCCATCAGCGACGAGAAGCTGGATGTTGTGGGCTATCCCGAAGTGGAGCTGGAGAACTGCGGCAAGGACGGCGTGACCTTTAAGGCCACCGTGGCCGTTTATCCCGAGGTGAAGCTGGGTCAGTACAAGGGGCTGGAGGCGCCCAAGGCCAACGTGAAGGTCATGGCTGCTGACGTGAACGCCCGTCTGAAGGAGATGGCCGAGCGCAACAGCCGTCTGGTGAGCGTGGAGCGCGCCGTGAAGAAGGGCGACACCGCCAACATCGACTTCGAGGGCTTTGACAACGGCGTGGCTTTCGACGGCGGCAAGGGCGAGAACTTCGATCTGGAGATCGGCTCCGGCAGCTTCGTGCCCGGCTTCGAGGAGCAACTCATCGGCATGAAGGTGGGCGAGGAGAAGGACATCGACATTACCTTCCCCAAGGATTACACCCCTGAGCTGGCCGGCAAGCCCGTGGTGTTCCACGTGAAGGTCAACGAGGTCAAGGTGAAGGAATTGCCCGCCATCGACGACGAGTTCGCCAAGGATGTGTCCGAGTTTGACACTCTGAAGGAGCTGAAGGCCGACCTGAAGAAGAAGATCACAGAGGATCGCAAGACCGCTGCCCAGCACGCCTTTGAGGATGCGCTGATGCAGAAGGTGGCCGACGGCATCGAGGCCGACATTCCCGAGGATATGGTGGTGCTGCAGTCCCAGAAGATGATGGAGAACTTCAAGCAGCAGCTGGCCGCCCAAGGCATTCCCTTCGACCAGTATGTGAAGATGACCGGCATGGACGAGAACGCCATCCAGAAGCAGTCCATGGAGCCGGCTCTGAAGCAGGTGCGTATGGATCTGGCCGTGGCTGCCATCGTGAAGGCCGAGAATCTGGAAGCTTCCGACGAGGAAGTGGAAAACGAGATGAAGAACATTGCCGAGAAGTACGGCATGGATCTGGAGTCTATCAAGAAGTATCTGCCCGCTGCCGACGTGAAGGAGCAGGTCATTCGTGAGAAGGTCATCAAGGTCGTGGCCGACAGCGCCGTGGCCGTGGAGCCGGAGGAGAAGACCGAGGAAAAGGGCGAGGAGAAGAAAGAAGATAACGAGTAATTCGGACTGTTAGAATCACTATCGGGCGGGTATACTTTTGTATTATGCCTTGCAGAGGCAAGGCACCACTTGAACAGGAGGTATTTATATATGAGTTTAGTCCCTTATGTTGTGGAGCAGACCAATCGGGGTGAGCGTTCCTATGATATTTTCTCCCGCTTGCTCAACGACCGCATCATCTTCCTGGGCGAAGAGGTGAACGATACAACTGCCAGCCTGGTGGTTGCCCAGCTTCTTTATCTGGAAGCGCAGGATCCCGACAAGGACATCCAGATGTACATTAACAGCCCCGGCGGATCCGTGACGGCCGGCATGGCCATCTACGACACCATGCAGTATATCAAGTGCGATGTGTCTACCATCTGCATCGGCATGGCTGCCAGCATGGGCGCGTTCCTGCTGTCCTCCGGCACCAAGGGCAAGCGCATCGCTCTGCCCAACGCTGAGGTGATGATCCACCAGCCCTCCGCCGGCACCCAGGGTAAGGTCACCGACATGGAGATCGACGTGGAGCATTTTCTCAAGATCAAGCAGCGGATGAACCGCATCTTGGCTGAGAATACCGGCAAGACTCCCGAGCAGGTGAAGCTGGATTCCGAGCGGGACAACTGGATGATCGCCGAGGAGGCCAGAGAATACGGCCTGGTGGACAAGGTCATTTATAAGAGGTAACTATGTCGGAAAGAAACAAGGAACTGCGCTGTTCTTTTTGCGGTAAGAGCGAGAGGCAGGTGCACCGCATGATCCAAGGCTCCGGCGTTCGGATCTGCGACGAGTGCGTTCGGCTGTGCACATCCATTTTGGAGGACAACTACAACCCGAACGTGGAAGCGAGATTTGAAGCACCGGATCGCCTGCCCACTCCGAAGGAGATCAAGGCGGTGCTGGACGAGTATGTGATCGGGCAGGAGGCGGCGAAGATCGCCCTCTCCGTGGCTGTTTACAACCACTACAAGCGCATTTTTTACGGCGGCGGCGAGGATGTGGAGCTGCAAAAGAGCAACATCCTCATGATCGGGCCTACCGGCAGCGGCAAGACGCTGTTTGCCCAGACTCTGGCGCGGGTGCTGCAGGTGCCCTTTGCCATTGCCGACGCCACAACCCTCACCGAGGCCGGCTATGTGGGCGACGACGTGGAGAACATCCTGCTGCGGCTGCTGCAGGCGGCGGATTTTGATGTGGAGCTGGCAGAGCGGGGCATCATCTATGTGGATGAGATCGACAAGATCGCCCGCAAGAGCGAGAACACCTCCATCACCCGCGATGTGTCCGGCGAAGGCGTGCAGCAGGCTCTTCTGAAAATTTTGGAAGGGACTGTGGCCAATGTGCCGCCCCAGGGCGGGCGCAAGCACCCCCATCAGGAGTTTATCCAGCTGGATACCCACAACATCCTCTTCATCTGCGGCGGCGCCTTCGATGGGCTGGAGAAGATCATCGAAAAGCGCACGGATCGCAAGGGCATCGGCTTTGACGCCATTGTGGAGAGCAAGGCGGAGCGGCAGACGGGGGCGCTGCTCAAGGAAGTGCAGCCTCACGATCTGCTGAAGTTCGGCATTATTCCCGAGCTTGTGGGGCGTATGCCGGTGATCGCCGCATTGGACGGGCTGACACGGGAGGATCTGGTGAAGATCCTTACGCAGCCGAAGAACGCATTGGTCAAGCAGTATCAAAAACTGTTTTCCTATGACAATGTGGAGCTGTCCTTCACGGAGGATGCCTTGGAGGCTGTCGCCGACAAGGCTATCCAGCGCAATATCGGCGCCAGAGGCTTGCGCGCCGTTATGGAGGGGATCCTCACCAAGGTGATGTACGACATTCCCTCCGACCCCACCATTGAGCAGGTGACGATCACTGCTGACTGCGTGGCCGGCAAAGCAGAGCCGGAGATCGTGCACGATGCGGGGAAAGAGCCTTGCGCGGCAAAACTGAAGACCGGAAAGGCAGATGAGGATGCATCTGCACCGGCCTCTTAAATGAGCGATAGGGGAGAGGCGAGGATTCGTCCCTCCCCTTCTTCCCATGCTGCAGATCGCAGCTGAAAGGAGCAAATACCCTATGGAACAAATGACATTGAATATTCCCGTTTTGGCTCTGCGGGGCTTAACGGTTTTTCCGGAGCAGACGACCGGATTTGATGTGGAGCGCGAGATCTCCATGCTGGCGCTGAACAACGCCATGGAAGAGGGAAAAGACATTTTTTTGGTGACCCAGCGGGAGCTGGCTGTGGCGCGTCCCGAGGAAAGCGACCTGTACGCCGTGGGCACGGTGGCGCATGTGCTGCAGATCATTAAAACGTCGGACTCTACCGTTCGCGTGGTGGTGCGGGGCATGAGAAAGGGACGCATCAAGCGCCTGTGGCAGACGCATCCTTTCCTGCAGGCCAACGTGGTGCTGCTGGAGGACGAACTCCCCGTCAGGATGACCAGCAGGGTGGAGGCTGTGATGCGCCAGACCTATCTTCTGTTTGGCGAATACAGGGACATGGTGCCGGAGCTGTCGGACGAGATCGTGGCAACGGTGCTGGATTGCGATGACCCCGGCAAGCTGGCTGACTACATAGGATACACCATCAATCTTCGCCACACGGATCGCCAGCGTATCCTGGAGGAGATGCACCCCGTGAAGCGGCTGAAGCTGGTGACCGAGATCCTGACCCATGAGCTGGATGTGATCTCGCTGGAAGTGGAGATGGAGAAAAAAGTCCGCGACCGAGTGGGGCGCGTGCAGAAGGACATGATCCTGCGGGAGCAGGTGAAGGTGCTGCAGCACGAGCTGGGGGACGACGGCGACGAGGAGATCCAGGAGTATAGTGATAAAATCGAAAAGCTCAAGGTTTCCGAGGAGATCGAGCAGAAGCTGATGAAGGAGGTCGTGCGGCTTTCCAAGCAGCCCTACGGCAGCGCGGAGGCGTCGGTGATCCGCAACTATCTGGATGTTTGTCTGGAAATGCCCTGGGGCAAGGAGACCAAGGAGCGCGCCGATGTGGATAAGGCGCGGGCTATGCTGGACAGGGATCACTATGGGCTGAACAAGGTGAAAGAGCGCATTCTGGAGTACATTGCCGTGCGGCAGATCCATCCGCAGGCGAAGGGCAAGATCATTTGCCTAGTCGGGCCTCCGGGCGTGGGCAAGACCTCCATTGCCATCTCTGTGGCCAAGGCTATGAACCGAAAGCTCTACCGCATCAGCTTGGGCGGCGTGCGGGACGAGGCGGACATTCGGGGGCATCGCAAGACATACATTGGCGCCATGCCCGGCCGCATTGTGGACGGACTCATCCACAGCGGCTCCATGAATCCGCTGCTGGTGCTGGACGAGATAGACAAGCTGGCCAGCGACATGCGGGGTGATCCTACTTCGGCACTGCTGGAGGTGCTGGACAGCGAGCAGAACGGCAGCTTTCGGGATCATTTTCTGGAGATCCCTGTGGATCTCAGCCGCGTGATGTTCATTACAACGGCCAACACGACGGATACGATCTCGCGTCCGCTGCTGGATCGCATGGAGGTCATTGAGCTGGGCAGCTACACCGACGAGGAAAAGGTGGAGATCGCCAAGAGACATCTCATTCCCAAGCAGCTGAAAGAACATGGCCTGCAGAAAAGGCAGCTCACCATTTCCGACGATGCCCTGCGGGGGATCATCAGCGGCTATACGAGAGAGTCCGGCGTCCGTGTTCTGGAGCGGGAGATCGGCGCGATCTGCCGCAAGACGGCGATGAAGATTGCTGCAAATGATGTAAAGCGAGTTGCCATTACACAGAAGAATTTAAGCGAGTTACTTGGCGTTGTCCGCTATACGGATCCGGCATATCTGCGGCACAATGAAGTGGGCGTGGTGAACGGGCTTGCTTGGACGCAGGTGGGCGGCGAAATTCTGGAGGTGGAGGCCAACGTCATGGACGGATCCGGCAAGCTAGAGCTTACCGGCAACCTCGGCACCGTGATGCAGGAGTCCGCCAAGACGGCTCTGAGCTGCCTGCGCAGCCGCGCCGCTCAGCTGGGCATTGAAAAGGATTTTTATAAAACGAAAGATATACATATTCATTTTCCGGAGGGAGCCGTACCCAAGGACGGCCCGTCGGCCGGTATTGCCATCACAACGGCTATGCTGTCCGCTTTGACGGGGCGGAAGGTGCGCAGGGATGTGGCCATGACGGGCGAAGTGACCCTGAGAGGGCGCGTGCTGCCCATAGGCGGCTTGAAGGAAAAGACTATGGCCGCCCTGCGCTGCGGCATTGGAACGGTCATTATCCCCAAGGAAAATGAGAAGGATCTGGAGGAGATCGACCAGACTGTTCGCCGCAAGCTGCATTTTGTGGCCGTGGAGGCCGTGGAGGAGGTATTCTCCGTGGCGCTTGTGGGCGAGGAGGAGCGGAAGAGCGGCGCCTCTGCGGAAAAAATGCCTTTGCTGCCGGTGGCGCCGACGGCGAGGACGGAACTGCGTATTTAAGGAGCGGGTATGGGCATCAACTTTAACAAGGCGGAGTTTATTCTGTCCGCTGTCAAGCAGAGTACCTTTATTCGGGACGGAAGGCCGCAGGTGGCCTTTGCCGGACGATCCAATGTTGGCAAATCCTCTGTTATCAACCGCCTGCTCAACCGAAAGAACTTTGCCCGTGTGGGGGCGACTCCCGGCAAGACTACGCAGGTGAACTACTTTCTCATTGACGGCAAGATCTACTTCACCGATTTGCCCGGCTACGGTTACGCCAAGGTGTCAAAAGAGGAGCGCGACCGCTGGGGACGGCTGATGGAGAATTATTTTCAGGAGGAAGGGCTTATCAGCCTGGGCGTGCTGATCGTGGACGCCCGTCATAAGCCCACGGCGGACGACGAGACCATGTGCACCTGGTTCAAGGACAGCGGCTGTCCGCTGATCGTGGTGGCCAACAAGCTGGACAAGCTGAAAAAGAGCGAGGTTGAGCCAAATATGCAGCGCATTTGGGATACACTGGAGCTGCCGGATTCGGCAATGCTGATCCCGTTTTCCGCCGAAAAGGGAACAGGGAAGACGGAGCTGCTGTCGGCCATCGAACAGCTCTGTTCGTGATTAATGCTGCAGCAAGCTGAGCCGTCTGAATCAAATACGAAGATCCCCTATGCAGGAAAGAGAAGTGCTGCATAGGGGATCTTTATGCAAAACTGCGCCTGACCGGATCGGTAAATTGGGAACAGGGGACAGGGCATAAAAAACCGGCACCGCCGAAATTGGCGGCACCGGTTACGGAATTACCTTTTCTTTTTGGGCTTGTTTTGCTTTGAAGCCGGATTTTTATCCTGTTTTTCATTATCCAAGTTTTCCAGATCCTTGTATTTTTCCGGATGCCTGGCCCAGTCGATCCGGTAATAGAGCAGGCCAAAAAACAGCAGCGCACCCACTGCGATCACAGCGTAAAAGAAAATTTTCCAAAGCATAGGCCAACCTCCCCCTTTATTATGTTCAGTATACAGCATATTTGGCCGGAAAACAAGAGAATTCTTTTTTCATTCAAAATAGGAGATTTTCTGTTGTTTTTACTGCAAAAGGGGCGTATAATCACCTTATACTAATCCGGCATACAGGGAGGAAAGATCATGTTTACATCTTTTAAGGAAATTGAATCCTATGTTCTTGCGCAGAATATGAAAAAGCGTATTGCGCTGGCCAATGCACACGATGAGCCGGCTCTGAGCGCCGTGGTCAACGCCAAGCGCAGAGGCGTGGTGGAAGGTACGCTCATCGGCAAAAAGGATGAGATCATCCATATGCTCCACGACATGGACGAAGACGAGAAGGAGTATGAGATCATTGACTTTGATGGGGAGGAGCTGGAATCCGCCAAGATCGCCATCAAGCTGGTGAAAGAGGGCAAGGCAGATATTCCCATGAAGGGGATCCTGCAGACCTCCAATTTTGCCCGCGCTATTCTGAACCGCGAAACGGGACTGATCCCCGAGAGCGGACGTCGGCTGGTGAGTCAGTGCGGTATTTTTGAGTATGAGGGGCGCTTTGTGATGATCACGGATGCCGCCATCAACATTAACCCCGATGTGGAGACGCAGATCGGGATCGTAGAAAACGCCCTGCCGGTGGCAAAAGCACTGGGCATCGACTGCCCCAAAGTGGCTGTTTTGTCCGCTGTGGAGAATGTTACCGAGAAGATGGCCAGCACCGTTTCCGCTGCGGAGATCGCCAAGCGGGGCGTGCCCGGCTGCATTATCTCCGGCCCTCTTGCGCTGGACGGCGCCATTTCCATGGAGTCTGTGAAGCACAAATCCATCAAGGATCCCGTGGCCGGCCAGGCCGACATTCTGCTGGTGCCGTTCATCGAGATCGGCAATGTGCTCTATAAGGCCTGCACCTACATTGCAGGGAAGACCATGGCCAGCACCATCTGCGGCGCGTCCTGTCCGGTGGTCATCACCAGCCGTGCCGATACGCCCGACAGCAAGTATTACTCCATCCTTATGGCAGTTCTGCGCTGCATTAAGGGGTAAGCAGTGAATATGAAAAGCAGGAGCAGGCTGAAAATACAGGCGGTTCGCTGCTGTTAGCGATTACGGCAGTTTTGACGGCAGGGTGTGCAAAAGCAGATGAGCTGACACCTGAAGTATTATATTACTCTTTATTTAATGCCGATGAGTACACACTTGTTCATTGAGTTGTATGGATTCGTATAATAATATTTGCAATAATATATACAACCGTGGATAAGAAATGCAGCAAAGAAAATGAGCAGTTCCGATGCGGAAAAAAACCAGCGTGTGTGTACACAGGCACACACGCTGGTTTCGGTAGACGCCTGTATCGTCAAGTAATTATTGCGGTAGACGCTGCGTCCACGTTGGCCACCTTAGTTATTTTGTTCAGTTGACACGGTGAACGCAGGCATGATATAATCAAGAGGACTTAGGGGAGTGCAGCAGCTCTCCGTTTCTTTGATGCGATCAACTAAACAAAATAAAAATTTTGTTTAGTTCGAGGGATGATAAAACGCGATAATGGAGGTATGAACCATATGGCATTAGATTATCGGGCTGATTCGCCGCGGATACTGCTGGAGTTTTTGTCTTATCACGAAACGGTCAAAGCACACTCGCAGAAAACCGTTGACGAATACTATTTGGATCTGCGAAACTTTTTCAGGTATATGAAGCAGCTTCGTGAGCCGGAGCTTTCTGGCTGCGAGCCGGAACAAATAGATATTCGGGACATTGGCATTGAATTTATTCGATCCATTACGCTGACGGATGTTTACAGCTACCTGGCGTATCTCAGCCGCGAACGTCCGCAGCGACCTAACAGCGAAAAATCATCGAAGGGTTTGTCGGCGGCCTCCCGCGCCCGAAAGGTTGCTACACTTCGTTCTTTTTTTAACTATCTTTGTAATAAAGTGCATTTGCTGCAGGAAAACCCCATTCAGGATATAGATTCTCCGAAGATTCGTAAGACACTTCCCCGTTATTTGACGCTGGACGAGTGCGTTCAGCTGCTGGAGGGTGTGGATGGCCCTAACCGAGAGCGTGATCTATGCATTTTAACGCTGTTTTTGAACTGTGGGCTGCGGATCTCGGAATTGATCGGATTGAATCGCTCGGATATACAGGATGATGCTCTGCGTGTGCTGGGCAAAGGCGACAAAGTGCGGATCGTATATCTGAATCAGGCCTGCAAGGATGCGCTTGCGGCGTATTTGCAGGTTCGGCCGGTGGTTGGCGGCAAGGATCAAGATGCGTTGTTCGTGTCGCGCAATCGGCAGCGCATCAGTCGGGCGACCGTGCACAGCTTGGTGAAAAAGCACTTAGCAGACGCCGGACTGGACAGCCAAAGATATTCCTCGCATAAACTGCGCCATACGGCGGCCACGCTCATGCTGCAAAACGGTGTGGATGTGAAAGCTGTGCAGGAGGTTCTGGGGCATGAGCACTTGAATACCACGGAGATTTATACGCATATTGATAATGAATCACTCCGGATCGCTGCAAAGGCAAACCCCTTGTCACATATTAAAATTAAAGGGAAAATTGACGAGTGACCTGCGCTTTTGAGCCTCTCCCCTCTCCTTTTCGCTCTGTAAATCCATGAGCTGCCAAAACTTGACTTTGCGAGCCAAATGATGTACCATATTTTAAGTATTATATTGAACGGAGGTTTCTCATGAATACGGCTGAACTTTCCAAAATCTGCAGGCAGGTGCGTCGTGACATTATCACTATGACGGCCAATGCCGGCAGCGGGCACCCAGGCGGCTCGCTGTCTGCTGTGGAGCTTATGACCAGCGTTTTCTTTAATCATATGCGGCTGGATCCCCAAAATCCCAAGTGGGACGGTCGGGATCGTTTCGTGCTCAGCAAGGGGCACAGCGCTCCCTGCTACTATGCGGTTTTGGCGGCTCTGGGCTTCATTGACCGCAGCGAATATGACAACTTCCGCCAGCTTCACAGCATCCTGCAGGGGCATCCGGACTGCAAAAAGGTGCCTGGTGTGGACGCCTCCACCGGCTCTCTGGGGCAGGGCTGCTCCATTGCTGTGGGCATGGCTCTGGGTGCAAAGAAGCTCGGCAAAGATACGCAGGTTTTTACCCTGTTAGGCGACGGCGAGTGTCAGGAGGGGCAGATCTGGGAGGCGTTCATGTCTGCTGCTCACTACCATCTGGATAACCTGACGGTCATTATCGACAACAACGGCCTGCAGATCGACGGCAGCAACGACGAAGTGATGTCTTTGGGTGATTTTCCTGCCAAGATCAAGGCTTTTGGCTTTGATCTTTATGAGATCGACGGCCATGACCTGGAGGCTGTCGAGAGCGCACTCTCTGCTCCGCACACTGCGGGGATCCCCAAGTGCATTTTGGCGCACACGGTCAAGGGAAAAGGCGTTTCCTTTATGGAGAATCAAGTGGGCTGGCACGGAAAAGCGCCCAACGCCGAACAGTGCGCGCAGGCTTTGAAGGAACTGGAGGGTTGAAATCATGAGTGAAAAAATCGCGACCCGTGAGGCGTACGGTAAGGCGCTTGTGGAGCTTGGCGCCGTAAATGATAAGATCGTTGTGCTAGATGCCGACCTGGCCGGTGCAACTATGACCAAGCATTTTAAGGCCGCTTACCCCGACCGCTTTTATGACTGCGGTATTGCAGAGTGCAACATGATGGACATCGGCGCAGGCCTGTCCACCATGGGGCTTATTCCCTTCTGCTCGACCTTTGCCATGTTCGGCGCAGGCCGTGCATACGAGCAGATCCGCAACTCCATTGCCTACCCCAAATTCAATGTGAAGATCTGCTGCTCCCACGCAGGCGTTTCTGTGGGCGAGGACGGCGGCAGCCACCAGTGTCTGGAGGACATCGGCCTTATGCGCCTGATCCCCGGCATGACGGTGATCGTTCCCGCTGACGCTAACGAGGCTCGCAAGGCGACATTTGCTCTGGCTGAGTTCCAAGGACCTGCCTATATGCGCACTGCTCGCTTGGCAACGCCTGTATTTGAAGAGGACTACCCCTTTGAGATCGGCAAGGCCAACGTGCTGCGGGAGGGCAAAGACGTGGCTGTTTTTGCCTGCGGCCTGATGGTCGCCGAAGCGCTGGAGGCGGCCAAGCTGCTGGCTGCAGAGGGCGTTGATGCCGCCGTTATCAATATCCACACCATCAAGCCCATTGATGCCGCCTGCGTTACCGAATATGCAAAGAAGTGCGGCAATGTTGTGACCGTTGAGGAGCACAGCGTTATCGGCGGCTTGGGCGACGCTGTGGCCGAGGTGCTTATGGGACAGGTGAACTGCAAGTTTAAGAAGATCGGTGTGAACGATCAGTTTGGTCAGTCCGGAAAGGCGGCAGATGTGCTGCGGGAGTACGGCCTGACCGGCGACCAGATCGCCGCTGCTATCAAGAAAACGCTTTGATGCGGATATAATGCAAACCCCCGACGGAGATCTCCGTCGGGGGTTATCTTTTTATATTTTTATAATGTTATGCACGGGGGTGCGCTTTTTGGTATACGTCCTTTAGCTGCTTTTTTACAACGTGCGTATAGATCTGCGTGGAAGAAATATCGGCGTGGCCGAGCATCTCCTGAATGGAATGCAGATCGGCGCCATTTTCCAGCAAATGCGCCGCAAAGGAATGCCGCAGCATGTGGGGCGTAATGTCCTTTTTGATGTCAGCCTTTTCCTGGTAATGCTTGATGATCTTCCAGAACCCCTGACGGGTCATTCGCTCGCCGTTCATATTCACAAACAGCGCCTTTTCCTCATCATTGGTGACGATCCGCTCCCGAATGTGCAGCACATAATCCTGCAGAGCTTTCACGGCGGCGGGGTACAGAGGAATGCTCCGCTCCCTGCCTTTGCTGCGGCACACAATGAGTCCGGCCGGCAAATTCAGGTCGTCAACATCAAGGCTGATAAGCTCCGAAACACGGATGCCCGTGGCGTAAAGAAGTTCCAGCATTGCGTGATCCCGAAATCCCTTTTCGTCCACGCACTTGGGCTGCTCCAGGAACAGCTCCACTTCCTTGCTTGTAAGAACTTCGGGATAACTCTTTTGAACTTTTTTTGCCTTTAAGGAGGAGGAAGGGTTTGTTTTTATGTAACCCTTGGCAAGCATATAGGCGTAGAAGGATTTGGAGGAAGCCAAGAAACGGCTCGTCGTAGCAGGCGACTTGCCAAGCTGCTCCAGACGCTTGATGTACTCCTGCAGGAGAGTGTTTTTCGCTTTTTTAATATCTGTCTTCTTCTGCTGCAGCCAGTCCTGATATTGCCCCAGATCCCGCATATATGAGCTGACGGTGTTGGCGGACATGCGTTTTTCGGTTGTCAGGTAATTGCGGTAGAGCGCAAGATAATCCGTCACACCCTCACCTCCTTTTTTGTGAATCGTTTATGAAAGCTGCCGCAGTGCAAGCGAAACGAGCTTTGGAACAAATGTAAGCTCGGCCAAAACGCCCAAAGCCAGTATGGCAGAACTGAAAATAAAGCAGCGTCGATCGCGGCTGCCGGACGATGCCTTTTGCCTTGCGGTGCGCCGCCCTGTCCGCTCCCCTGCCGACCGCATGCGCCGCAACGCAATGGCGATGGAAATGGGAAAGATCAGCAGAATGCGGGTGCCAAAAACACACAGGGAGATCAGAACGCCGCTTCTGCCCAAGGCCAGAGTAAAGTTTGCCACTGCAAAGGAGAGAAGAAAACCCTCCAGCAAAAAAACACCGCAGATCAAATAAAATGCATGTCGGAAAACGCCACACAAATACACAGCGCACGGCACGCGATAGTACGACACCGCGGCGCCGAGAAGAGACGCTGTGGTGACAGTTCCGCCTGCAACCAAAACCTGCGCATAGCGATTCAGATATTCCTTGATTTCGCTGCCGGCGCCGGATGCCCTGCAGCAAAAATAGCCGCCGATCACCCCCAGAAAGAAAGCAATACTGAAGAAAAAAACTGATGGGTCAAGTCGACTGCTTTTGCTTGCGGGATCTGGCAAACGTCTTTTTCTCATGTAATACTCACCTCGCTTTAAGCGTATGAAACAAGCATTACATTTAGAAGAAAACATCTATACTATAAGCCATTTTTTCTGAAAGGGCAAGTGATTTGGCGCTGAAATCGCATTTTCTATATTTATGCTAAAAAGTTATGTAAACTTTATTATGTAAACCTTATCAACAAGACGGATGCTTCCCTGTTTGGCCGATGTGGGTGCCCAAATGTTGTTTTTTATTTGTGTGTTAAGTACAACATCTTGCGGCCGGCGCAAATTATAGCGAAAAGCATCGGCCGAAACATAAAAGTTGCGATAAAACTTATTTTTGTTGAAAATGACTATTGACGGATCATCTTTTATACTTTTTCCTTGCACTAACCTTCCTTTTGCGGCGTTTTCTCCCTGCCGGTAAGATGGCCGCCATGATTGTACCGCCCCATATACAGCCTGTAATATACCATCCGTTGGCCTGAAAATTGGGCACAGCGCTGGCGGCCAGAGCCGCGCCCCAGACGATAAAGTACAGGATCAATGCCTGCACTGCTGCATGGAGCAGCCGCCCTTCCTGGGTATTACGGTGAGCCAATCTGCTGCCGGAAAATGCGGCCATAAACCACACGGCGGCGATCCATACCCCCTGTGACTCGACGGATAGTATCTCTTTGTCCATTAGCAGCGCGCCGAGAGCTGCGCCGGCAATGCAGAGAATAATGCTCAGCAGCAAGCCGAAGCCCACTCCCCTGTTGATCCAATCACGAATGCGCATAAAAAAGCCTCCCCCAACTCATGCTGTTTCAGCATATTGGGGGAGGCTTTGATTTATGAATAGATTATTCCTCTGTCTTGTTTTCCTCGGCGGGAGCGGTCTCTTCAGCAGCAGGCGCTTCCTCCACAGCAGGAGTTTCTTCCTTGACTTCCTCGGCGACAGGCTCTGCAGCGGCCTTCTTGCTGCGGCGAGGGGCAGCAGCGGCGGCAGCCTGCTCGTCCAACGTGCCAACGGAGCCAACAGCGGACTTCACGAACTCCACGCGAACGCGGTCTTCGCTGGTTTCAATGACCACGGTGCGGTCGGTAATGGTGACCACGCGGCCATAGACGCCGCCGATGGTAGTGATCCAATCGCCCTTCTTCAGGGAGCTGCGCATTTCCTCTGCCTGCTTTTTCCGCTTGTTCTCGGGGCGGATCAGCAGGAAGTAGAAAACAGCCAGCATGACAACGATCATCAGAATGGAAGTCATTCCGCCGCCGGAGGACTGGGTGGAACCGGAGGAGGATGCATAAGCGATTTCAAACATGGGGCATAATCTCCTTTATTTCAATATGTTTGTATTATACAAAATCAGAAGGATTATTGCAAGACTTTTTCGGCCTGTTCAAGGATTCTTTTCATATCTTTTGGGATAATTTTTCGCTGTACGCTGCTCGGAACGCCTCAAACCGGCCGGCATCCAGCGCGTCGCGGATCTTTTCAGTCAGTTTGTTATAAAAATACAGGTTGTGCATCACCGTCAAGCGCATGGCCAGGATCTCCTCTGCTACAAACAGATGGCGGATATACGAGCGGCTGAAATTACGGCAGACCGGACAGTCACATTCTGGATCAATGGGAGAATCATCCAGCTTATATTTGGCGTTTTTGATGTTCATGGTTCCCTGCCAGGTGAAGAGCTTACCATGGCGGGCGTTGCGGGCGGGCATAACGCAGTCGAAGAAATCCACGCCCCGAGCCACGCCTTCGATGATATTGCTGGGGGTGCCGACGCCCATGAGATAGCGGGGCTTATCGGCGGGCATGTACGGCTCCACCGCTTCGATGATCTTGTACATGGTCTCTGTCGGCTCGCCTACGGCCAGACCGCCGATGGCGTATCCGTCGCAGTCGATTTTTGCGATCTCCTGCATGTGCCAAATGCGCAGATCGGCAAAGGTCGCCCCCTGATTGATGCCAAAGAGCATTTGCTTAGGATTCACTGTGTCCGGTAGGGCGTTGAGCCGGTCATGCTCGACCTTGCAGCGCTGCAGCCAGCGCAGTGTACGCTCGCAGCTGGCTTTCGCGTATTCATAGGTGGCCGGATTCTCCACGCATTCATCGAAGGCCATGGCAATATCCGAGCCGAGATTGGACTGGATGCGCATGCTTTCCTCCGGCCCCATGAAGATGCGGTGCCCGTCCAGATGAGAGGCAAACATCACGCCCTCCTCTTTGATTTTTCGCAGGCTTGCCAGAGAAAAAACCTGAAACCCGCCGGAGTCCGTCAGGATCGGCCCATCCCACCGCATAAAGCGGTGCAGGCCGCCCATCTGCTTCACCACGTCATCGCCGGGGCGCAGATGCAGGTGATAAGTGTTGGAAAGCTCGATCTGGCAGCCCAGCTCACGTAGATCGAACGCGCTGACGCCGCCCTTGATGGCCGCCTGCGTACCCACATTCATGAAAACCGGCGTCTGAACCACACCGCCGTGGGCGCAGGAAAATTCGCCCCGTCGGGCATGACCTTCTTTTTTTATGACCTTAAACATGGGTACGCTCCTTTTGCATCAGTGTATAAACATCGCGTCGCCGAAGGAAAAGAATCTGTAGCGTTCCCGCACAGCTTCCTCATAGGCATTCAGCACATTTTCCCGTCCGGCCAGCGCCGACACAAGCATGATTAGCGTGGATTCCGGCAGATGGAAATTGGTGATGAGTGCGTCCATGACCTTGAACCGGTAGCCGGGATAGATGAAAATATTCGTCCATCCGGCGGAGGCTTTCATGGTGCCATCCTCCGCTGCCCAAGACTCCAGCGTGCGGCACGAGGTGGTGCCTACACAAATGACTCGGCCACCGTTTTTCTTTGTGGTGTTAATAAGATCCGCTGTTTCCTGCGGAATAACGCAGTATTCGCTATGCATTAAGTGGTCTGTAATGTCATCTTCCTTTACAGGCCTGAAGGTGCCAAGCCCCACATGAAGCGTCACATAGCCGATGTTTACACCCTCGTTCTGCACTTTTTGCAGCAGATCCTCCGTGAAATGAAGGCCGGCTGTCGGCGCCGCCGCAGAACCTACGACTTTGGAATACACGGTCTGATACCGCTCCCTGTCCTGCAGCTCCTCTTTTATATAGGGCGGCAGGGGCATTTTTCCGAGCCGGTCGAGCACTTCCAAAAAAATTCCGTCATACTCGAACCTTACCAGCCGGTTGCCGCCCTCCAGAACCTCGGTCACCTCCGCTGTCAGTTCGCCGTCGCCAAAGCTGAGCCTTGCCCCCTTGCGGAGATGTTTCCCCGGGCGCACCAGACACTCCCAGGTCTTTTCGCCGCGGTCAATGAGCAGCAGCACCTCGCAGGCCCCGCCGCCCGGCAGCCGCTGGCCTAAAAGCCGAGCCGGCAGCACACGGGAATCATTCAGAATTAAGCAGTCTCCCGAACGAAGGTATTCCGGCAGATCAAAGAAATGCCGGTGCTCCCATGCGCCGGTGGCTTTATCCAGAACCAGCAGTCGAGAGGCGTCCCGCCGCTCAATGGGCGTCTGCGCGATCAGCTCCTGCGGCAGATCAAAATTAAAATCGCTCGTTTTCATATAGCTTCATTCCAGTCTGTAAAGAATCATTTCATGCCGAATCATTATACTATATTCCCTGCGTTTTTTCAAGGAAAAAAGGCTCCCCACCGTGGCAGGGAGCCTCTGACCGGCAAATATTACTTCATAAATGCTCTGTGGAAGATCTTTTTGCCCTTTTTGATGATGATGCCTTCGCCCAGCAGACTGTCAGCATCAAAGGAGGCGTCGATGGACTCCACCTTTTCATCATTCACGGCAACGCCGCCCTGCTGTACCAAGCGGCGGGCTTCGCTGTTGGAAGCGCACAGGCCGCATTCCACCAGCAGCGGCATAATGCCAATCTTGCCGTCTTGCAGCTTGTCGGCTGCGATCTCAGTGGCGGGCATGTGCGTGGCGTCGCCCTTGCCGGAGAACAGAGCCTTGGAGGCCTCCCGAGCCTTATCGGCCTCCTCTTCGCTGTGAACCAGCTTGGTCAGCTCATAGGCCAAAATATCCTTGGCTTCGTTGAGCTTGGAGCCTTCCCAGCCGTCCATCTCGTCGATCTGCTCCAGAGGCAGGAAGGTCAGCATGCGAATGCACTTCAGCACGTCCGCATCATCCACATTGCGCCAGTACTGATAGAACTCGAAGGGGCTGGTCTTGTTGGGATCCAGCCAGACGGCGCCTTTGGCGGTCTTGCCCATTTTGTTGCCCTCGGAGTTCAGCAGCAGCGTAATGGTCATGGCGTGGGCGTCCTTGCCCAGCTTGCGGCGGATCAGCTCCGTGCCGCCCAGCATATTGCTCCACTGGTCATTGCCGCCAAACTGCATATTGCAGCCATAGTGCTGGAACATGTAGTAGAAGTCGTAGCTCTGCATGATCATGTAGTTGAACTCCAGGAAGCTCAGACCCTTTTCCATGCGCTGCTTGTAGCACTCGGCGCGCAGCATATTGTTCACGGAGAAGCAGCCGCCCACTTCCCGCAGAAGCTCAATATAGTTCAGCGGCTTCAGCCACTCGGAGTTATAGAGCATCATGGCCTTACCGTCAGAGAAATCAATGAATTTCTCCATCTGGCGCTTGAAACACTCGGCATTGTGCTTGATGGTTTCCTCGGTCAGCATCTGGCGCATATCGGTGCGGCCGGAGGGGTCGCCGATGAGGGTCGTGCCGTCGCCGATGAGGGCGATAGGCTTGTTGCCGGCCATCTGCAGCCGCTTCATCAGGCACAGTGCCATAAAGTGCCCCACATGCAGGGAGTCCGCCGTGCAGTCAAAGCCGATGTAGAAGGTGGCCTTGCCGTTATTGACCATATCACGAATCTCTTCCTCATTGGTCACCTGTGCGATCAGCCCGCGGGCGATCAATTCTTCGTAAATTCCCATTTTTTTGCGTTCCTTTCTTCTTTTTGCGTTTATGACAGGAGAATAAATGCCCCCTGTCGTTTTCGACAGAGGGCGACATTCAGTCACGGTACCACCTCATATTCGCCGCAGCCTCGCGGTCAGCGGCCTCATGGAGTGCAGCGCACTCCTACGCTGTAACGGGCGCACCCGACGCATCCCTACTGAGGCATTGCCCGTTCGGAAGGCAGCTTAGGGATGTATTCGCCGCCGTTTGCCTCTCCCCCTTGCACCAACCGGAGGCTCTCTTGGCAGGCAAGTTCGGCGCTACTTGTTCCCATCAACGCTGTAGAATATGAACTTGCAGATATTATAAAGAACAATTCACCCTTTGTCAACCGCTTAGGCCAATGTTTTTTTATAATCATCTGCTGCGGCCAGAAGTTCCTCGGCGCCGTCCAGCATCGTCTGCGAAATTTGCAGGCCGCCGGTGAGCCGCGCCAGCTCCTCGCGGCGCTGCTGTCGGGTCAGCTCCTGCACCTTTGTAAAGGTTCTCCCACCGGATACTCCCTTTTCCACGGAAAAATGCGTGTCGGCCATGGCGGCGATCTGCGGCAGATGCGTCACGCACAGAACCTGCTTCCGGCGAGAGATACGCGCCATTTTTTCGGCGACCTTTTGCGCCGCCCGACCGGAAACGCCGGTGTCCACCTCGTCGAAAACCATGGTTCCGATTTCCTCCTGCTGGGAGAATACATTCTTCATCGCCAGCATGATGCGAGCCAACTCGCCGCCGGAAGCGATCTTCTGAATAGGCCGCAGCTCCTCGCCCACGTTGGCCGACATAAGAAAACGAACTTCGTCCATGCCGCTGGCATCCGGCTTCTTCGGAGAAAATGCCACCTCAAAACGGATGCAGCCCATGTTCAGCTCCCGAAGCTCGGTAAGTATCTTCTGCTCCAACTCTTTGGCAACCTCTTTGCGCCGCTTAGAAAGCGCCTCAGCCGCGGACAGAACCGCCTGCATGGCCTTCTCCTGCTTCTTCTGCAGCAGAGCTAAGGTGTCATCGGCATAGGCGATTTGGTCAAGCTCCTGCCGGCATCGCTCCAGATAGGCCAGCATATCCTCCACTGTGGCTCCGTATTTTTTCTTCAGCCGATACAGCTGATCGCAGCGGCTCTCCACGGCATCCAGTTCGTTCGGTGTAAAGTCAAATTCGTCCTTTTTGTCCTGCACGGTATAGGCAATGTCATACACCTCGCTGTAGACCGCCTCCAGACGATCATATAGCTGCGAAAAGCTTTCACTCATATTTCGCACGGAGGAGAGCTGTTCCTGCGCCTGCTGCAGCAGCGACAGCGCTCCATCGCTTTGGTCGCTGCCATTGAGGCAGTAATCAGCCCCCTGAATGGCAGAAATGATTTTTTCACCGTTGCGCAGTAGATTCCGCCGCTGCAAAAGCTCCTCTTCCTCTCCGGCCTGCAGATCAGCGCGCTCCAGATCGTTGATCTGAAACTGCAGGGTATCTATTCGGCGAGCCTTTTCGGCTTCGTCCATCTGCAAGGCGGAGATCTTATTTTGAATCTCCTGTAAGGCGGAATATTTCTCGGAATAAGCGGCCTGTAAAGGCGCATACCTTCCGTACTGATCCAAATAAATGATGTGCTGCGTTTCGTCCAGCAGCTGCTGCCCGTCATGCTGACCATGGATGTTCAGCAGACGGTTGCCCAGTGTGCGCAGCTGGGTGACGGTCATGGGACGACCGTTCAGCCGGCAGGCGTTTTTGCCGTCGGCATAGATCTCACGCTGCAGCAGCCACTCCTCTGCATCCTCAATGCCCATGTCGGCGCCCAGCCCCTGCGGTATCTGTGAAAAAACGGCGCTGACAAAAGCGTGATCGGCACCGGTGCGGATCAGCTCGCGGGAGGCACGCTGCCCTAAAACAGCGCTCAGTGCATCGATAACGATGGATTTTCCGGCGCCGGTTTCTCCGGTCAGCGCATTGAAGCCCGGGCGGAAGGTTATGTCCGCCTGCTCAATGATGGCAATATTCTCAATATGCAGAAGATCCAGCATATTGTTCTCCCTCCGTATCAGTGCAGCATCATTTTGATGCTGGTGGCAAGTTCCGCGGCGCTCTCGTTATCACGCATGATCAGCAGCACCGTGTCATCGCCTGCCAGCGTACCGATGAGAAAGTCAATGTCCATACCGTCCAGCGCAGCGGCGGCGCCGTTGGCCAGGCCGACCATGGTATGCAGAACGACCAGATTCTGCGCATAATCCACTCGAAGAATGCTCTCGCGGAAGATCGTCTGCTGTTTATTGGCAATATTGATCTTGGCGCCGTGGTCGGACACGGCGTAGCGGTACTTCCCCTGCCCTGCCGGCGCCTTGATGAGGTGCAGCTGCTTTATATCTCGGGAAATTGTCGCCTGTGTGCCGGTAAAGCCACGAGCCTGCAGCAGAGCCAGAAGCTGCTCCTGCGTTTCCACGACTTCCTGCGCAATAATTTCCAAAATCATTTTTTGACGGTCATTTTTCATATTTTGCAGCCTCCATAGCCATTTTTTTGTCCAAGATCTCGCAGAAACTCTTTTTGGACAGACGAACCAATTTCATCGTGTGCTTGGACAGACTCGCCTGCACAACGTCCTCGTTTTTCAGTGAAAAGGCCTTGCCGCCGTCAGAGGAAAGATAAACGAACTTCCGGTTTGCGTCCGGCGCGATCACGCGGATCACATGGGAGGGATCCAGCACATAGCTGCTGGAGCGGGTGGAATGGGGGCAGATGGGGCTGATGACAATGTTGCGGGCAGTAGGCTCTACAATAGGGCCGCCGGTGGCCATAGAATAGCCGGTGGAACCTGTGGGCGTAGAGATCACCACACCGTCGCCGCCGACACGGGTCAAGAAGCCTTCCTCCGTGAAGATCTCCAGCCGCACAACGCGGGCAATGGATCCTTTTGAAATAACGGCGTCATTGAGGGCGATGGTGCTGTAAACCATGCGTCCTGCCCGAAGCACGGACACATCCAGCATCATGCGCTCCTCCACAGTGAGGTTCCAGTCTTTCAGATCTCGCAGCCGCTCCAGCTCGTTAGGCTCCAGCTCGGACATAAAGCCCAGGCTGCCCAGATTAATGCCCAAAACCGGCACATTGTTCATGGCGACGGTTTTGGCAAGGTGCAGGATCGTTCCGTCGCCGCCGAAGGCGATGAGGAGATCGGCTTGCTTGATTTCCTGGGCAAGCTGGCCGATGGGAAACCCCAGATCGGCTCCGTATCCCTCCTTCTGAAACGGCAGGCAAACGATGGTGCTGAAGCCGCATTCATCCAGAATGGCCTTTGACCGCGCCGCAACACGCATATCCCTGTCCCGATAGGGATTAGGGCACAGTATGATCTTCTTTTTATCCATGGTTTTACTCCTTTAATGCGCTGTGCGACGCCTCCACGATGGCGTTTAGGTCGACAGGCTCATCCTCCTCGTCAGACTTGCGCAGAAAGCCGAGATACTCGATGTTTCCCTCGGGTCCACGAATGGGAGAATAAGTAATTCCAAGCACTGTAAAGTGATTTGCCTTTGCATGCTGCAAAAAATGCTCCAGCACCTCCAGATGCACGGCGGGGTCACGGACAACGCCCTTCTTCCCCACCTTCTCCCGTCCGGCTTCAAACTGCGGCTTAATAAGGCAGGCAATTTCCCCGCCCTCGCGCAGCAGACCGTAAAGCGCCGGAAAAATCAGCTTCAGAGATATAAAAGATACGTCAATGGAGGCAAAATCCAGCTCCTCAGGGATCTCCTCATGGGTCAGATAGCGGGCGTTTGTGCGCTCCAAGCACACCACGCGCTCGTCGTTGCGCAGCTTCCAGTCCAGCTGGCCGTATCCAACATCCACGGCGTAGACTTTTTTAGCGCCGTTTTGCAGCATGCAGTCTGTGAAGCCACCTGTGGATGCGCCGATGTCGGCGCAGACCTTTCCTTCCAGATGCAGCGGAAACGTCTGCATGGCTTTTTCCAGCTTCAGGCCGCCCCGACTGACATATTTCAGCGTTGTGCCGCGAATTTCGATATTGGAATCGTTGGAAACCATTGTCCCCGCCTTGTCGACGCGCTTGCCGTCCACAAAAACGATGCCGGACATGATGGTGGCCTGGGCTTTCTGGCGGGAGTCCAGCAGGCCGCGCTCTGTGAGCAGCACGTCCAGTCGGGTCTTATTGCTCATGGAGCACCTCCTCAATGGATGCGGCCACCGAGGCGGCATCCAAACCCAATGCGTGATAGAGCTGCTCCACGCTGCCCTCATTCGGCAGACGGGCGCCGCAGTTTTTCAGGAGCAGCTTGTCCGGCGTACTGCCCGTCTGCGCTGCCAGGCAGGCTATTTTTTCGCCCACACAGCCGGCGGCAATGCAATCTTCCAGCACCAGCAAACGCTTGGCACCGCCCAGCATTTGAGCCACCTCATCCTCCCGCAGGGGAGAAATACGGTTGAGCTTGATGACACGGGCGGAAATGCCCTTTTCTGCCAGCAGTTCCGCCGCCCGAAGGGCTTCATTAATCAGAATGCCATAAGATATAATGGTAAAATCCGTCCCATCGCGCAGCTGCAGAAAGCATACAGGATCGCTGCAAGCGGTATATGCCTGCTCACCGCCCCGCGGGTATCGAACGGCGACAGGGCCTGCTGTATTATAAATGGCATACCGAAGCATACTTCGCAGCTCGCTGAAACTGGCGGGGCACAGCACGGTCATGTCCGGTATGGCCGACAGGAAACCTATGTCAAAGCAGCCGTGATGCGTCTGCCCGTCTGCCCCCACAAGACCCGCGCGATCTACGCAGAAAACGGCGTGAAGACGGTCGAGAGAAATGTCGTGGATGAGCATGTCAAAGCCGCGCTGGAGAAAGCTGGAATACACGGCGAAAACAGGGATCAGACCCTGCTTGGCCATGCCGCCGGCCATAGCCACAGCGTGCCCCTCCGCAATGCCCACGTCAAAGAAGCGGCTCGGCAGCTCCTTGGCAAAGGCGGACAGGCCGGTGCCGGAGGTCATAGCGGCCGTGATGGCACAGATACGTTCATCCTGCTTGGCCAGAGCAAGCAGTTCCTCCCCAAAAGCATCGGAGAACGAACGGGACGGCTCCCGCAAAGGCTTTCCGGTGGCGGCGTCGAAGGGCGGCGTGCCGTGGAAGCGCTCCGGCTCCTGCTGCGCAAAGGGGTAGCCCCTGCCCTTCTCCGTGAGCACATGGAGCAGTACCGGCTCGTTTTTTTGCTTCGCCCAAGTGAGCATCTGCGTCAGCTTCTGCACGTCGTGGCCGTCCACAGGTCCCATGTAGGAAAAGCCCATTTTTTCAAACATGGTGCTCTCCGGCAGCAGATTGCTCTTGAGCCAGTGCTTCACATGAGAGCTGACCTTATAAAGATTCTGCTTGGCGGGAGAATCCCCCTGCAGCTTTTCTTTATACCATTTTTTGAAATTATTATACCCCTCCTCGGAGCGGATCCGAGAAAGGTGGCGGCTAAGCCCGCCCACATTCGCCTCGATGGACATGCCGTTGTCATTGAGAATGACGATCATCGGCTCGCCGGAGGCTCCGGCATCATTAAGTCCTTCAAAGCTGAGGCCGCCGGTCATGGCTCCGTCGCCGATAAGCGCCAAAACACTGTAGTTTTGCCCCAGCAGCGTTCTGGCGTGCGCCATGCCCAGAGCCACCGACACGGAATTGGAGGCGTGGCCGGCCACAAAGGCATCGTGCACACTTTCATAAGGCTTCGGAAAGCCGGAAAGACCGCCCAACTGCCGCAAAGTGTGAAAAAGCGACTGCCGACCGGTTAATATTTTATGGGAATAGCACTGGTGCCCTACGTCAAAGACCAGGCGATCCCTGGCCGTGTCAAACACCCGATGGATGGCTACTGTCAGCTCCACCACGCCCAGATTGGACGCCAAATGTCCGCCGGTCTTGGCCACGCTCCGGATGAGAAACGCCCGCAGCTCCCGACAGAGCTGCTCCACCTGCTCGTCATTCAGTTTTTTTATATCTTCCGGATCTCGGATCTTTTCTAAAATCAACGCAAACTCCTCCGTCAGCGGAACAGATGTAACGCATTCATAATACGGGCGACACGGTACACCACCTTGGTGCTGTCCTCAATGGCGACGCGCTTAAACAGAGCCTTTCCGCCGATGGTGAGACCGGATATAAGCGCCGTGGTGCCGATGGAAATGAGGATCGTGGTGGTGGAAAAGCTGCGCTGCAGCTCCGTGACGATGACCGCCGCGGTGGAGCCGCTGACGATGCCGCAGATGTCGCCCACCACGTCATTGCACAGCGAGGAGACCTTATTGGACATGTTCAGCAGCCGAATGGCCTCCCGACCGCCTTTTTCCCCGTGAGCCGCCATGGAATGAAAGGGCTTCGGGTCAGCCGCCGTGACGGCCACGCCGATCATATCGAACACGATGCCCAACGCGATGAAAATAGCCAAAACCAAAATGGGGATCCATATACCGCTGTCCTCCAGCGCTGCAGATGAGCAAAAGCTCATTACGGCGGAGAGAGAAACTGCGATCAGAAAAACGCGCAGCGGCCAATGATCCCTTGTTTTCTTGCTTTTATCGTGGTCAGCCAACAGTGATCCCTCACTTAAAAAAATTATAAAAAAGTACTGAATGACGGCAGCGTCGATGATAAATCTTACGGCTTAGGTACGGGTTGGATTTCCCCACGGGTTACCTCTCGTTGCCGATCAGGCGGTTTCCCATTAAAACCCGAGCTGCGGTGTTACCGGCCGCAATACCCGACTGCCACTTAGTCCGCACTGCAACCTCATCGGCGCCCTTTGTGGGACAGCCTAGGTGATTTCCACTGCAGTCAGACCATCTCTTAGCCTCTTTTGCAGAGGGGGTTTCAGAGGAATATCGGAGAACTTCCCTGGCCGGGGACGCTTCCGCTTGGCTCCCTAATCCACCCGCTCCACGCAAGGCAGGCTACTCTGCACACAGCGTTTGCAGCCAAACGGCTGGGTAGCACCGCATTGCAGGTTCTCAATCTGATTCGTACACAGGTCGCTTGACCACTATGGGAGTACGCCTGCGCACAAGATCAGGTCTCCACAAAAGCAGGGTCGGGTCTTCCATGCCATTGGAAGGCGCCCTACTCTTGCAGGCGCGGTATTTGGCCGCGCCTCCCTCCAGCACCCACCCCAAACTGGGCGTAAGAAGCAAGCACCAGAGGCTTCACAGTTGTGCCCTTTAAGGGATTTTTAGGCCCCTCTTACAAGACGGCAGATCTGACTAGGATACTGCACCGTCATTCAGTAATTACTTATATTATCACACTTCATTCAAATATACAATAGTTTTATGCAAAAACTAACGAAGACGAAACAAGACCTCCTGCATACAGAGCGCAGGAGGTCTTGCCGGTAGATTTACTTGTTCCGGCCTACCATGCGGTCTGCCAGCTCCCAGAGGAAATCATGGTCGGGAATGTCGCGAATGGCTTCTTTAGCGGCGGCGGTGCATTTCTCCACTTCCTCGGCGCAGCCCTCCAAGCCCTTGAGATCCACATAGGTGATCTTGCCATCGTCCTTATCCGAGCCGATGGGCTTGCCGAACACGTTTTCATCTCCCATCACGTCCAGCATATCGTCGCGGATCTGGAAGGCGAGGCCGATCTGCTCGGCGTACAGCACGGCCTGCTGCCGCCAGTACATAGGCATTTTGGAAGCGACGCAGCCTAACTCTGCTGCCGCGGAGATCATCACGCCGGTCTTCAGGCGGTTGAGCGTGGTTAGCCCTTCCTCGCTGTCAACATGGCACAGCGTGTCCAGCACCTGTCCGGCCACCATGCCCTCGGCGCCGCAGGCTTTGGCCAGAATCAGCGCCGCTTCAATGCGGTTGTCGGCCGAAAGCCCGCGAGCCTGCAGGATCAGACGGAAAGCCTCCGGCTGCATGGCATCGCCCGCCAGCACCGCCAGCGTTTCGCCGTAGACCTTGTGATTGGTGGGCTTGCCCCGACGCAGATCGTCGTTATCCATGCAAGGCAGGTCGTCGTGGATCAGCGAATAATTATGCACCAGCTCCAGCGCGCAGGCGTAGGGTAAGGCCAGATGCCAGTCGATGCCGCCCAGACGGGCAAACTCCAGCGTCAGCACGGGACGGATCCGTTTGCCGCCGGCCAGCAGACTGTAGCGGATGGATTCCTGCAGCCGGCCATAGGGCTTGTCCTCAGCGGAAAAAATGGATTCCAAATAGGCTTCGATGGCTTGCTGGTAGGCACTGTAGCGCTCCTCGTAATTCATATATAGTCCTCCTCGGATGTAAAATCGTCCTCGACCGGTGCGCCGTCCGGCCCTTTTGTGAGCTTGACCACCTTTTGGCGGGCGGTGTCAAGCTCCTTCTGGCAGGCGGACAGGAGCTTGCTCCCCTCCGAAAACAGGGCGAGGGATTCGCTCAAGGGGGCGTCGCCCTGCTCCAGCAGGGACACGATCTCCTCCAGACGGGTCATATTCTCTTCAAAGGTCGCTTTTTTCATGGTCTTCTCCCCTTTTCATAACTTCGCACTGCAAGCTGCCTTCTGCCAGGTGCAGGGTCACTCGCTCCCCCACCTCTGCCTGCTGCGAGCTGCGCAGGATCGTCCTGTCCTCCTTCTGCGCCACGCAGTAGCCCCTATGCAGCACGCGCAGCGGGCTCATGGCGTCCAGCGCTGCCGCCGCATGGGTAAACCGGCGTGTGCTCTGCTCCAGATGGCGCTGCATGGCGGAAACCAGCTTTTCCTGTGTGAGATCCAGCTGCATGCTGCGATCCTGCAAAAATGCCATAGGATCGGACAGCACACGCTTGCGCTGCAGCTCCCGCAGACGGTGGCTGTATACCTCTATTTTGTGCTGCTGTGTCTTTATCATGCGGGCAGCAAGCGTTTCCAGCTTGCGCCGCAGCTCTGCCTGATCCGGCACAACGATCTCCGCCGCATTGGACGGCGTGGAGGCACGCCTGTCGGCCACAAGGTCGGATATGGTCACATCCGGCTCATGACCGACGGCGGAAATGACCGGAATGTCAGAGTCATAGATGGCCTGCGCAACGACCTCCTCGTTGAAAGCCCAAAGATCCTCGATAGAGCCGCCGCCGCGGCCGACGATGAGCACGTCGGCCAGCTTATGCCGATTTGCGTAGCGGATGGCTGCCGCGATCTCCGGCGGAGCCTCGGCGCCCTGCACGCGCACCGGCAGCAGCACCACCTTGCTCAGCGGATACCGCCGGCGGAGAATGCGGATCATGTCGTGTACCGCCGCGCCGGCGGGACTTGTGATGATGGCGATGCAGCGGGGATAGAGCGGCAGGGGCTTCTTGTGCTCGGGAGCAAAAAGCCCTTGGGCATACAGCTTTTGCTTGAGCTGCTCAAAGGCGATATGCAGGTCGCCCACGCCGTCGGACACCAATCGGGTGCAATAGAGCTGGTAGGCGCCGTCCCGCGGATAAACACTTATTTTACCGGCGGCCACCACCTTCATGCCGTTTTCCGGACGAAAGCGCAAATATCTGGTCGCTCCGGCAAAAATCACGCAGCGCAGGGCGCTTTGCCCGTCCTTCAGAGTAAAGTAGTGGTGACCGGAGGGATATACTTTATAGTTGGAGATCTCGCCCCGCACCAGAATGCTGCTTAAAAGAGGCTCATCCTCAATGATCTGCTTGATAAACTGATTGACCTCGCTGACCGCGAGTATGCGCTGCAGCAAATTCTCACCTCCGCTCAAAAACAGGCAGAGCATTTCTGCCCTGCCTGAAATGCGCCCTTATTCTTTGATCTCTTCCCGCAGGAAGCTGCCCAGAATGCCGTTGACAAATTTTGCGACCTCCGGAGCGTCATACTTTTTTGCAATGGTCACCGCCTCGTTGATGGCGACGCCGTGGGGAATGTCCGGCATGTAGAGGATCTCGTACATAGCCACGCGCATGATGGCCGAGGCCACAAGGCTGATGCGCTCAAAGCGCCAACCCTTTGCATACTTTTCAATATAGGTGTCCAGCTCCGCCGCATGCTCGCTTACGCCGCCCACAAGACGGCGGATGTAGAGCATCTGCTTCTCGTTGGGCAGTTCTTCATACAGAGAATACTCCGGAGCAAGCTCCGAAAAGGTCTCCGCCGAAAGCTGCTGATCCAAAAACTCCTCCACGGGAAGATCCGAAAAGCTCAGTTCATAGGCAAGATGAACGGCGATCTCTCTGGCTGTATTTCGTGTCATACCGATTTTATCCTTTTCTCTTTTCTCTTTCTGTCGGGATCAGTCAAAGCAAATGCCGCCGATCATCACATTCACGGCGTGAATGTTGAAGCCGGTCATGTCGTGTAGCGCGGCCAGAACAGCCTTCTGCACCTTGCCGGCCACCTCCGCCATGGCAAAGCCGAAGCGGATCATGACATACAGCGTGATGGAAAGACCGTCCTCCTCCGGCTCGATGACAACGCCTTTGGCGGCCATCTTGCGGGCGGGCTTGAGGTCGCCGCCAGCTGCGTTCAGCATGGCGCTGACGCCTTCGGTTTCCAGCGCAGCCGCCGTTGCGATGGAGGCCACCACATCCTCGGAGATCTGGATGGCGCCGGCCTCCTCCTGTTGGGTGATATACTCTTTATTTTCAGCCATAGAATTAGCGCTCCTTGCAAAGAATTCATACTTTCTATTCTTTAAAAGTATACCATCCCGCAAAGAAAAATACAACCCTTTTTTATCCGTCTGTCAATCGGATTCAAGAACCTTGATCTGATTGGGCGCATAACCGGTCTCCTGCACCACAATATCCATGATCCGTGCCACGTCCGTGGCGTCCAATCCGTCCTCGTCCTCCACCACGACGCTGATGCTTTCGGCGCCCATAAAGGCCACGCAGTCGGTATAACCCTTGGCCGTGACCAGATTTTCAATCTGCGATTCGGCCACGGTGTATCCGGCCAGCACTTGCAGCGTTTGAGATGCCTCATTCAACACGGACTGGTCGGCGTTTTCGTCCGTGGACGCATCCTTGAGCATGCTGATGGCGTTGTCCCGTGCCTGCTTGCGGCTGAGCCGTGCCGTGGCAAAATAGTCGTTTTCTTTGGCCGTCTGCTGGACGTTGGCGTTATTCTCACCTGTCTTTTCTCCGGATACAAGAGTGGACTCGCCCAGCACCTTTGAGGTGTCCTCCAGTGAGCCGGCATAGCGCCAGTTCATATATACCGCCGCGCACACAAACAGCAGCACAGCCCCCACAACGGCTCGCTTTTTCCAAACTTTTTTCATACCATGTCCTCCCGTTACGATGTCCATTTTGCCACCATGATCCGGTCTGACGGCAGACCGGTCAGTGCCTGCACCGTTTCCGTGACGGCCAGCCGCACGGCGCTGCTGTCGGCACCCTGACACACCACCACCGCCCCCTGATAGACGGGATAATAACGGTTTGTGACCACGATCTCCTGATTGCCGCTTCCCCGATTCAGCGTGACCGTTTCCCGCTGCGTGCGCTCCTGATCCCGCTGCGTATCCTCGGCCAGCGTCAATCGGGTTCCGCTTTGCAGCGTCAGCATCAACCGGAGCTTCCCAACTCCATCTATCTTGCCCAGCACTTCCTCCATGCGCTGCTCCACTGCCTCCAGATCGAAGGCTTCCTGCGGTGTCTGCGAGTCGCCTGCCGCCGTTTCTTTCGTCTTGGAGGAAACCGGAAGAAGCATCAGGATGACTCCCACCAGCACCACCAGCAGAACAAATTTGTACTTTTTCCATAATTCGCTCCATCTTACCTTTCCCATGTTATTTACCCTTCCGATGTGACCCATTTCTGGTTTTCAGCGTCGATTCCTAAGTTTTCCGAAATAAGCTCTGACAGCTTTGCGTGGTATGGAATATCCATTGTGACAGCCACCGGCACGGGAATGTTTTCCTCCGTCCATTCCGTTTCCACACGGGGACTGCATGACAGGCCGAGTGTCTGTGCCTGTTCCGATATATATGCGCCGCACCGCGCTTGTATGAGCGATTCCATGTCCCTGCTGCTTTGAAGGCGATAGGATTCCATCTGGCGGTCTATCTCCTGGGCGCAGTCGTCATAAGACAGGCGAAGCCCCGCCAGATCCAGTCTGCTCACACCGCGAAGGATGGTCAAAAGCAGCACCAGTCCGCCGGTGACGCCCGCGATCTTTTTGATGCTGCCCTCCGGAAGAAGGGTCGAAAGCACCGTTAGGATCAGGGAGACCGCCATGAGTCCTATGAGCCATATCCGAAACGCATCCATCATACACTCACCGCCATAACAGACGAGGCCACCGAGATCAGCAGCAGCAGCGCCGCAGCCCCCGTCATGCCCAAAACCAGGCCGAAAGCTGTGCTCAAAGAATCCACCAGCTTCACCAGCGGCGTCGGCGCCACCGTGGCGGCAAAAAAAGCAGACAGCTTCAGCAGCAGATACTGTACCCCCAGTTTAAGAAAAGGCAAAATGCAGGTGGCCAAGATCGTCAGCGTGCCCACAACGCCTATGGACTGCCGCATGACCCCCGCTCCGGCCAGAACCGTATCCGCAGCGTCGGAAATAATGCCGCCCACCACCGGAATTGCCCCGCCGATGGCGGAACGGGTCATCCGCAGAGTCAGACTGTCTGCAGAAGATGCAAAAGCGCCGGAAAGGGATAGATACCCCGTAAACAGAATAAGACTTCCGGAGAGCAGCCAGGTGATGGCCTTCTGCACCCCGCCGGCAATGCCTCCCAGCCGTCCGGCAGGCAGGATCGCATCCGCTGCCGACAGAGCAACGAACACCCACACCAGCGGCAGGAGCAGACTGTTTATCAGGCTCATCAGAATGTCTGAAAAGAAAACCGTTGCCACCTGCCGCACGCTGGCAGACACGGCGCCTCCGCCGGCAGCGGTCGCGGCCGACAGGGTGGGCAGAAGGGCTTTGGAAAACACGTTCAGCTCCGCAATGGTCTCCTCCCCCAGCCCCATGAGGTTTTTCATGTTGCTGCCCACAGCCAAAAGGATCACAAGGGTGCCGGCCAGCGGCACGGGATCCAGTATTTTTCCCTCTCCGGCGGCGCCGAAACAATCTTCTGCCACAGAGCACAGCAAGATAGCTGACAGGATCAGGATCACGCCCCCCAGACTGTCCTGTACCGTGGTCGCCAGCAGCTTGCAGGTACGATCCCAAAGTCCGGATAAGCCCTTGTTAAGAGATATAAAGTCATTTTCCTTGTCAGCTACATCCAGAAGTTCCCGCGCGCTGTCGGGGATCGCGTCCGTCAACTCCTCGGGCAGCTCCGTGCCGTAGGCCGGCACAACGCACCACAATAGCATAAGCAAGATCCATAGTTTTCGCATCACAGCATCCCCCGCAGCAGTTCCCACACCATCCCCAGCAGCGGAATGGACACAACAATGGCGCTGAAGGCGCCCACTGCTTCTACCACCGACGCCATGGCTTTCTGATCGGCGTCGCGGCACAGCTCCGCGCCGGTGTGGGTGATGAGGGCGATACCCACCGTCTTCACCAGCGGCTCCAGCAGGTCTGTGGACAGTCCGCCGGCCTGCGCCATCTGCTCCAGAACGGCAAAGACATCCTTTATGCGGCTCAGCCCAAAAAGCAGAACGCCGCCGCACACCGACAAGGCCAGCAGAATGGCCAGTTCCGGATTGTTTTTTTGCAGCAGCAGCGCCAATACAATGCCGATCAGGCACAAAACAGCGATTTTTCCCAATTCAGTCATATAGTTAGAGTGAAAATAAAGATTTTACCAGATCGAACAGGTCGCTGATCTGCCGCACCAGCATCATCAGCACCACCACCAGCCCCGCCAGCGTGGTCATCATGGCCTGCTCCTCCCGCCCGCTGCGCGCCAGCACCAGGTTCAGCACGGCCACCAAAATGCCCACAGCGGCTATCTTGAAAATCAGATCAACATCCATGTATACTCCTCACAGTAAAAGAATCACCAGCAGCCCGCAGCCGGAGGCTGTCAGCGCAAGGATCATTTTTTGCCGCTCATGCCGTTCGGCCTGCAGCTGACAGACGAGATCCCGCAGAGATAAGGCGGCAAGACGCAGATTGTCCCCGATCCGCTGTGCATCGCCCGATAGTTCCAGTGCTGCCAGTATGCTTTTTCCCTGCTTCCATGGAACAGCATCGGCAGCCAGCTCCCAGGAATCCTGTAAAGTATTTCCGCTTTTCATGTGCTGCTCTACCTGTGTAAATACTTGTCCGCAATATGGCCTTTTTGTCTGCTCTGCCAGCAAGTCGGGCATGGGCAGCCGGCGGAAGCGGATGGCGGCTTCCATCTGCTCCAGAGCGGGAGCCATGTCCTGCAGAAACAGAAGTTCCCCGCGGCTTTGCCGCCTGCACTGCAAAAAAAGCAGGGCACCTGCGGCAAAGATCAGCAGCGCGCCTATCAGTTTTGCGCTCATAGGTCTTCAATGCGGTAGCGGCGGTGCCTGTCCGTAATGCGGATGCAGATGGCTTTTTCAAAAATCCGTGTTCTGTGGAGTTTTCGCAGCAGAGGCCGCTTCTGCAAATCTGCTGCCGAGTCGGCGTGGAGAGTGGCCACAAAGCGCACCCCGCAGTGCGCTGCTTCCTCCATGGCCTGAATGTCCTCCGCCTGCGTGATCTCGTCTACAGCGATGATCTGCGGGTCAGCCGCGCGCAGCAGCATGGGAATGGCGATCGCCTTGGGACAGCCGTCCATCACGTCAGTGTGGCACCCTATCTCCATTTGCGCCAGACCCTGCACCATAACCGCCACCTCGCCCCGCTCGTCCACCAGGGAAACGCGGTGAGCCGGAACGGCGTCCGTCCCGTCCGACAGGCAGCGCACAAGGTCGCGCAGCAGCGTGGTTTTCCCCAGACCGGGCGGCGCAATAATAAGTGTGCTGCAAAATGCTCCGTCGCGCAGCAGCTGCGGCGCCAGATCATTTGCCAGCTTCGGTATTTCGCGGGCAATGCGGATGCACGCCGAGGAAAGGCTTCGTAAATTTGTGTTTCTGCCGTTCTGCATCACCGCCGTTCCGCACAGGCCGATGCGAAAGCCACCCTTGGCGGTTATGTAGCCCCGCGCCATGGTTTCGGCGGCTGCGTAGCGGGAGTAACCGGTGACTGTGTCGCACAAAAGCTCCAGATCCCCCTGTGTTACCACGGCGTCCTTCCCTACTGTCTGCTCTCCTTGGGGCAGCAGCACCGTCATAGGATGGCCGGCACGCAGCCGCAGCTCCTCCGCCTGCTCCTTTTGCCAGTCGGGCAGCTGCAGCGCCAGGCGCTGCCACCGCACCGGCAATAAATGCGCCGCCTGCTCGTATTGACTGATTGCGTAGCGTTCCACCAAAGCGATCACGCCTCCTTTTTCTTAGCTGATTCAATGTATGAGGGGCTGTCCGTTTTTATGCAAAAAAATCCCCGCGCCAAACAGGCACGGGAATATAAATTTTATTAGGATATAATAAATAGTATCATTCGGCGTCAAATAAGGCACCCATCAGCTTCGTGTAGACCTGCTCGGGATTCTGCTGGAATCGGTCGGCCAGATCCTTGGCCATGTCCTCCGTGGCAGCCATCAGCTCCAAGTGCATGAGCTGATCCACATCGTCGCTGAACCGCAGCTCCACGGTGTAGGTTCCGTTTTCCCGTGGGACGATTCGGGAGCGCACCTGCGCTTTGCGCAGGAGCATCTGGTTGTACGCCGCCACGTTGCGATCCGTCAGCAGCCGCACGGATAGGGGCAGGCTGCTCTCGCAGATCTCGCTATTGCGCAGTCCCTTGGGCGTGATGGCATATAATCCGCCGTCAGAGAGGGTCAGATGTTCCGTGTGCACAAGGTCGCTCAGGCACTCGGAAAAGGAAAAATAGTCTATCCCGCTGTCACACAGAGTCAGCTCCTGCATCCCCTCTATGGGGATCGGTTCCGACACGCGGGCGGCAATATATAAAATAAGGAATTTGATCTCCAGCTTGTCGTGGATAAATGAAGCGTCCATGCTCTCGCCCCCTTCTGCCTGCTATTATACGGCAAAATGGCACGTTTGTACAGGGAAAAATGTCGACGCCGCAGCATCGGGCGCACACCGCCGCACCGGCTGCATACACTGGAGTGAAAGAGGCTTCTTTCAGTACTTAATAGGAGGTTATCTGGATGCCTGAAAACGGAATGCCGGGCCCCGTCTGCGATTTGAGCAGCGTGCGAGAGTCCGTATGTATTCACACCAAGAAGATCTTTGATTCCTGCAGGGACAAAGACTGCATCGAGGATCTGCGGTTCTATCCCACGCAAGCAGCGCTGGAGGTGCTGGACACCTCACAGATCATCAAGGGCGGCTGCGCCGAGCTGCTGTATGTATACACCGATGTGGAGCCTGTCACCTTTAATCGGGGGTTTTACTCCATAGATATGCGCTTTTTCTATCGCGTAACGCTGCAGGTCGGCACAGGGACGCCCCGCTCCACCGAGGTGGAGGGTCTGTGCGTGTTTGACAAACGCTGCATCCTCTTTGGCAGCGAAGGCAGCGCCAAGACGTTCTCCTCTGACACCACGCTGGAGAACATCGCCCCCCAGCGCAGTCTCCCCACAGCAGTGGTGGAGGCGGTGGATCCCATCGTGCTGGACACACGCCTTGTGGAGGACTGCACCGCTGCAGGCGTTTGCGAGGGCAGCGTGTCGGAGATCCCCGCGGCAATTTCCGCCGCCTTTGCCAGCCCCCTTGTGCTGGAGCAGACCGGAACGAGGCGGTACTTCGTAACCCTCGGCCAGTTCTCCCTGGTACGCCTGGAGCGGGATACCCAGCTCCTGATCCCTGTTTATGACTACTGCATCCCGCAGTCGGAGTGCAGCGGTGGCGATCCGGAGGATCCCTGCGGCCTGTTCAAAAACGTCTGCTTCCCCATGAACGAATTCTTCCCCCCCAACACCGTGGAAATGCCGAAGGATTACAACGGCACCCGCAGTTACTGCGCCTGCCGCTGAGCGTAAAAACCGATGGAAATCTTTCCATCGGTTTTTTATTTTGTTGCATTTGCTATGTTCATTTGGTAAAGGCGGCGTTATAATTTGAATAAATAATATGCAATTGCAAATACTGAAAGCGATGTACGACAGGAGGACAAAAGTCATGATGAAGAATATTGCCTTTGCAGAGGTGCTGAAGCTGAAGGATCAGATCCAGTATCAGACGGATCAGGTCGTAAGCCGCACGCTGGTGCAGAACAACGCTGTCAGCGTGACGCTTTTTTCCTTTGATAAGGATGAGGAGATCAGCACCCATGAATCCGGCGGCGATGCCTTTGTCACCTGCCTGGACGGCGTGGGCCGCATCACCATTGACGGCGTGGAGTATGAAGTGCACGAGGGCGAGTCCATCGTCATGCCCGCCAAGCACCCTCATGCCGTTTACGGGAAAGAGCAGTTCAAGATGCTGCTGGTAGTAATTTTTTAGGAGGATGAACCCATGAAAGCCATTGTGAATCAGGACACCTGCATCGGCTGCGGCCTGTGCATCAGCACCGTGCCGGAGGTCTTTGAGGTAAATGCCGACGGCAAAGCCGAGGCTTACGGCCATACCACGGAGCAGAACAAGTCCGCCGTGCAGGAGGCCATCGACGCCTGTCCCGTGCAGGCCATCTTCTGGGACGACTGACCCGCAGATCAAAAAAACGCAGAGGTGCGCCTGCGCAGGCTGCACCTCTGCGTTTTTTTATTCAGCTTTTCTTCCGCAAAACCACGTTGTCCTCCCCCAGCCACTCCTGGCATTCCTGTATAAATGCAGGATGGTTCAGGCACGAGGTGCCAAAGAGCTTTCCTGTGTCCGCCATGCGGATCCTCACCGGCATCTGCCCTTCAAACATGGTCATCACCAGTTTGATATGCTGGAATTCGGGGCTGTCTACCCCCGGGACCTTCAGAAACAGCACGGAGTTTTTATCATTTTGCGCCGCCTGCTGTTGCCTTCCGGAAAACTGCGGCAGCTCCTGCTGATTATCCAGCGGATAGATGGTGTCGCACAGGATCTGCGGGGGCTTTTCGTCCCGCACCGACAGGCGGCCTGTCACCAGCACAGGCAAACTGACCTGCATATTTGCCCCGCACTGGTCGATGGAACGCTGGAAGCACAGCAACTCTATGGAAGCGATCTCGTCCTCTATCACCACATAGGCCATGAGGGAGTGGTTCTTTGTGGTGCGTGTTTTGTTGGAGGTCACTACGCCGGCCACGATGATCTTCTGCCCGTCTGCAAAGCGGACGGGGCCTCCCTCCTGCGCAAAATCCTCCAGAATGTCGTGGATGGGCGTGGCGCCGGCGGCCTTGGCCAGCTCCCGATAGTCGCTCATGGGATGACCCGAGAGATACAGCCCCGTGGTGAGCTTCTCCATGTTCATTTTTTCCACGGAGGAAAACTCCGGAATATCCGGCAGACGGACTTGCTGCGGCATGGCGGATACGGAGTGACCCATGTTGAAAATGTCCAGCTGCCCCTCCAGATTCTGTCGGCGGGAGACCGCAACGCTGTCCATCACCGATTCAAAAACCTGCACAAGCTGTGAACGTTTTACCCCCAGAGAATCAAATGCGCCGCTGCGGATCAGGTTCTCCACGGCTCGCTTGTTCATATCCGTGCAGTCATCCATGCGCTGGCAAAAGTCCTGGAAGGATGTAAAGGGGCCGTCCTTGTCACGCCTTGCAGTGAGCAATTGTATGAACCCGCGCCCGATGTTTTTAATGGCCACCAATCCGAAGCGGATGTTCTCCCCCTCCACAGTAAAGCCGTCGAAGGAGTGGTTGATGTCCGGCGGGAGAACGCCGATGCCGCAGTCACGGCATTCGGCGATATACTCAGCCACTTTGTCCGAATTGTGCAGCACCGAGGTCAGCAGAGCCGCCATGTATTCCTTGGTATAGTGGCATTTGAAGTAGGCCGTTTGATAGGCCACCACCGCATAGCTCACGGCGTGCGCCTTGTTAAAGGCGTAGTTGGCAAAATCGTATATTTCATCGTAAATGGCCTCGGCCGTTGCCTCCGGTATGCCGCCTGCAATGCAGCCCCTGATGCCTCGCTCCGGATCGCCGTGGACGAAGGAGTGCCGTTCCTTTTGGATCTCCTTGGCCTTTTTCTTGGAAATGGCGCGTCGAACCATATCCGCCTGTCCGAGTGAATACCCGCCCAGCTGCTGGAAAATCTGAATGACCTGTTCCTGATACACGATACACCCGTAGGTCACCGACAGGATCGGCTCCAGAGCCGGATGCTTATAGGTGATGAGGGATGGATCCTGCTTGCAGGCGATGAACCGAGGGATGGACTCCATGGGACCCGGGCGGTACAGGGCTATGATAGCCGTGATGTCCTCAATACTCTGCGGCTTCAGCCCCAGACACACGCTGGTCATGCCGGTGGATTCCATCTGGAACACGCCGGAGGTCTTTCCCTGCGTGAGCATGCTGAAGACCTCCGGATCGTCCATGGGGATCTTCAGCAGGTCAAAGTGCTTGCCCTCCGGCAGCATCTTGATGGCGTCATCCAGCACCGTGAGGTTCCGCAGCCCAAGAAAGTCCATTTTCAGCAGCCCCAACTCCTCCAGCGTGACCATGGTATACTGGCAGACGATAGAGTCCTCGTTTCGAGCCAGCGGCACATACTCGTACACCGGTCGCTTTGTAATGACCACACCGGCGGCATGGGTGGAGGCGTGGCGGGGCATACCCTCCAGTGCCTTGGCCATGTCGATGAGACGGTGGATCTGCGGATCTGTGTCATATTTATCCTTGAGCTGCTTGGACAGCTTCAGTGCTTCGTCCAGCGTGATGTGCAGCGTGGCGGGCACCAGTTTGGCTACGGCGTCCACATCGTTATAAGGAATGTTCATCACCCGTCCCACATCGCGGATGGCGCCGCGGGCGGCCATGGTGCCGAAAGTCACGATCTGCGCCACGTGGTCATCGCCGTATTTGCGGCGGACATAGTCCACCACCTCCTCTCGGCGGGTGTCGCCGAAGTCCATGTCAATATCCGGCATGGACACGCGCTCGGGATTCAGGAACCGCTCAAAGTAGAGGTTATATTCCATGGGGTCAATGTCCGTGATGTGCAGGCAGTAGGACACCATGCTCCCTGCTGCCGAGCCGCGCCCCGGCCCCACCGGAATGCCCACGCTCTTGGCGTAGCGCACAAAATCAGAAACGATGAGAAAATAGTCCGTAAAGCCCATTTTCTCGATCATGTCCAGCTCATAGGACAGCTGCTTGCGGTAGCTCTCCTTTTCCGTACCGTAGCGCTCGATAAAGCCCTCATTGCAGAGCTTGCGTAGATAGGTCGGTGAATCATAGTCGGGAGGCAGCTTGAATTCCGGCAGGTGATACTTGCCGAAGGTGAACTCCAGCTGGCAGCGGTCGGCAATGCGCTGGGTGTTCTCCACGGCCTCGGGATAGGCTGAGAAAAGCGTCTCCATCTCCTCCGTGGAGCGCAGATAGAAGTTCTGCGGCTCATAGCGCATGCGGTTTTCGCTGTCCACAGTCTTACCGGTCTGGATGCACAGAAGAATGTCGTGGCTTTCGGCGTCCTCCTTGCGGATGTAGTGGGCGTCGTTGGTGCAGACCATGGGAATGGCCGTTTCCTTGTGTATTTTCAAAAGCTGACGGTTCACCTCCGCCTGCTCCCGTATGCCGTGATCCTGCAGCTCCAGATAAAAATTGTCCTGCCCAAAGATCTCCTGCATCTGCAGGGCGTACTCTTTTGCGCCCTCATAGTTTCCGTGTAGGATCCTCTTGGGGATCTCGCCGGCCAGACACGCCGACAGAGCGATCAGCCCCTCCGAGTGCGCCCGAAGCAGCTCCAGATCAATGCGGGGCTTTATGTAGAATCCCTCCACAAAGGCCTGGCTCACCATGTAGGAGAGATTCCGGTACCCCGTTTCATTTTTGCACAGCAGCACCAGATGACGGGATTCGGCGTCATATTCGTGGATCTTGTCAAACCGCGTGCGGGCGGCCACATAGACCTCGCACCCGATGACGGGGTGAATGCCCTCCGCTTTACAGGCTCTGTAAAAATCGATGGCGCCGTACATCACGCCGTGATCCGTGATGGCGCAGGCAGTCTGCCCCATCTCCTTGATGCGCTTCGGCAGGTCGCGGATGCGGCAGGCGCCGTCCAAAAGGCTGTATTCCGTATGTACATGCAGGTGTACGAATGACATATTATTCCCCTTTAAGCTCAGTAATATAGTCGCATAGAATTTCCACAGCGGACACGATGAGAATGCCGCAGTGATCCGTTACCCCCAGCTCCTGTACCTTCTGCGTGCCGGCAAGCGCCTTGCGCTTGAGCAGATCGGCGCAGTCGCGGTCAACGAATCTTTCGCGGAAGCGGCGGATATACTCCTGCGTTATTTGAGTCATTCGCCTTTTATCGGCGGGAAAGAACATCCCCAGCACCAAAATGCCGCCGCTGATGGCTCCGCAGATGCTGCCGCAGCGCATTCCGCCGCCCAGACCGCTGGTCAGAGCAAGACATTGCTTCTCCGTCAGCCCCATTTCCTCGTGAAAGGCCGTCAGAATGCTCTGGGCGCAGTTGCAGCCCCGATTGTGATAGTCCCTTGCGGCGGTACATTTATCGCGCTTGTTCATAGTATCTTTTTAGCCTCCTCGTTGAGCTTTCTCATGCGGTGATTCATGCAGGATTTGGAAACCGGCGGGTCGCACAGCTCCGCCAGCTGGGAAAGGGACAGCTCCGGATGCTCCAGCCGCAGCTTTGCCGTCTGCTGCAGCTTTTCCGGCAGGCGATCCAGCTTTCCGCTTTTGGCCAGAGCCTCAATGGCGGATTGCTGCTCCGTGGCCGCCTCCAGGATCTTGTTGACGTTGGCAATGTCGCAGTTCATGGCGCGGTTCGCACCGTTCCGAATGGCTTTGTCCACTTTTGTTGTCATAATGTCCATAGCCGCCACCGGCGCGCCCAGCTTTGTCAGAAAGTCCTCGATGTGCTCACTCTGTTTGAAGTATATCACCGTGGCCGCGCCCCGATTGACCATGCGGGGCAAAAACCCCATCTCCGTCAGCAGAGCCGACAGCTCCCGACTGGCCTGCCGGTGATTGCCGGCCAGCTCCAGATGATAGCGCTTTTCGGGGTCTGTCACGCTGCCGCCGGAGAGAAACGCTCCCCGCAGGAAAGAAGTGCGGCAGCAGTCGTCCTCCAGTACGCCGAAGTTGATGTGCAGCGCCAGCGCCTGCCTGGCCTCGTAGCCGAACTGGCTGATAATGCGCTCCAGCTTGCTGGGATCCGTGATCTGAAAAATCAGCTTTTCCCGTCCCTCCTGCTCTTCCGGCAGGCGGTCAAAGCGCAGATTAAACGCCTTGTGGAACAGTTTCGGCAGCCGCTTGGCAAACTCCGGATTTTCCGTGATGATGCGGATCTCCCGTGCATTGAACGTGTTGCAGTACAGCAGCACGCCGTAGGCTTCTGCCCGAGCGCAGCAGCTGCGCTGCACCGGTACTCGGCACAATTCACTTTTCACCTGATAGGCAAACGACTGCATAGTTCCTCCTACTTTTCCATCCGGTTCCTCACGGCTCCGGTGCTCTCCTCCACCACGCGGATGGTGCGCTGGCGATACAGCGCCATCAGCTCCGAGGCCACGTGCCCCGGGTTATGGCGAATGACCTGATTGTCCACGGCGCATATGGGGCGGGCAATCAGCTCCACGCCCAGACGGGCGCACTCCCTTTCGTCGCAAAAAACAGGTATGCTCCCCTCTTTTGCGTATCGCTGCTCCACGATTCGGGGTAGCGGCGCGGAATTGACCATGCACAGGTCAAATAGTCTGTGGCAGGAATGGTTGAAGATGGCCTGAATATGGTCGCTGACGGTATATCCTTCGGTCTCGCCGATCTCCGTCATGACATTGCAGATGTAGATCTTCATGGATTCGCTTTCGGCCATGGCCTCCACGATCCCCTCCACCAGCAGATTGGGGATAATGCTCGTGTAGAGGCTGCCGGGCGCCAAAATAATGAGGTCGGCGCTGCGGATCGCCTCCACCGCCTCCGGCAGCGCCTTTGGGTGCTCCGGCTTGAGTCGGACGCAGCGGATGCGGCAACTCTCCTGCTGTTTCATCAGGCAGATGCTGGATTCGCCGGTGATCCTCCGGCCGTTTTCAAACTCAGCCTCCAGCCGGATGTTGGCGTTTGTCACCGGCAGAACCTGTCCCGTGATGGCCAGCACCTGACTCAGTCCCGCCACCGCCTGATCAAAGCTGGGCATGATGCCGTTAATGGCAGCCAGAAGCAGGTTGCCGAAGCTCTGCCCTGCAAGGGTTCCCTCCGTGAAGCGGTAGCCCATAAGCTGGGTCATAATAGGCTCTGCGTTGGCCAGCGCCTCCATGCAGTTGCGGATGTCCCCCGGCGGCAGCATGCCCAGATCCCGCCGCAGCACGCCGGAGCCGCCGCCGTCGTCGGCCACGGTAACGATGGCCGTCAGGTTCCTGCTGTATAGCTTCAGCCCCCGCAGGAGGGTGGACTGCCCGTGCCCGCCGCCGATGACCACGATCCTCGGCCCGTTCTCCGGCGCCGCACGATAATAATCGGTTTGCATAGGGCGCTCCTTCAGCGGGTAATATCCCGATGGATCTCCGTCACGGGATAGCCGGCCTGCTCAATGAACTCAGCCAAAGCGTGGGCAACGGCCACCGACCGGTGATGCCCGCCCGTGCAGCCGATGGCCAGCACCAGAACCGTCTTTCCCTCCTCGCTGTAAAGCGGCAGCAAAAACGAAAGCATGTCCTTCATTCGGGTCATAAAGTCGTTGGTCTGGCTGAAGCTGAACACATAGTCCCGCACCGCGTCGTCCAGTCCGGTCTTGCGCTTAAGCTCCTCAATATAGTAGGGATTGGGCATGAACCGCACGTCTATCAGCAGGTCTGCCTCCACCGGAATGCCATTCTTGAAGCCGAAGGACAGCACGTTGACGTGCATTCCGTCCTCTAAGGCAGCGTCGCTGAAGAGGTTCAGGATCTCCGCGTGGAGCTTCGTGGTAGAAAATCCCGACGTATCCAGCACATAGTCCGCGTGATCCCGCACCGGCTGCAGCAGCATGCGCTCCTTTTGCAGCGCCTGCGCCACGCTCCCGCCGGCCTCGGCCAGCGGATGGGTGCGGCGGGTCTCCTTGTACCGGTTGATGATGGACTGGGTATCCGCCTCCAGAAACAGCATCCGGCAGTTGATGCCGGCGCCCTTCATGCTCTCCAGCGCGTCAATGAGCTTCTGCGCAGGCTCGCCGCTGCGTACGTCGTAAACCAGTGCCACCCGGTCATAGCGCCCCTTGGAGGCGGCGCAGAAATCCGCAAAAACCACCATCATTTCCGCCGGCAGGTTATCCACGATATAATAGCCTATATCCTCCAGATAAGCCGCCACGCGGCTTTTTCCGCTTCCGGACAGCCCGGAAATGACCAGTATTTCCATACCCGACTCCTTTCAGCTCTCTATGATCCTGACCTCAGGCTCCAGAAAAACACCCTGCGCCTGCATCACCTTGTCCTGCACCTGCCGGATCAGTGACAAAACATCCTGGCAGGTTGCTCCGCCCCTGTTTATGATAAATCCGGCGTGCTTTTCCGAAACCTGCGCGCCGCCCACTGTCAGCCCTTTTAACCCCGTCTGCTGGATGAGCGTTCCGGCAAAGTATCCCTCCGGCCGCTTGAAGGTGCTGCCGGCGCTGGGGTATTCCAAAGGCTGGCTGGCCTTTCTCTTTTTCATCAGCTCCGTCATCTTTGCGCCGATCTGGGCGGGATCGCCCTTTTGCAGCCGCAGCTTTGCGCCCAAAATGACGGCTTTCCCGTCAGAAAATATGCTGTGGCGGTACCCAAAGTTGCAGTCCTCCGCCGGAATGCGGCGAATGCCATCCTCCGTGAGCACCGTGACCTCCGCCACCACCTGCTTCATTTCGCCGCCGTAGGCGCCTGCGTTCATAAAGATCGCACCACCCAGGCTGCCGGGGATCCCGTGGGCAAATTCCAGCCCCGTCAGTCCTTCCCCTTGCGCAAAGAGCGCCAGTCGGGCAAGGGAGATGCCGGCGTCCGCCTCGATCATGTTTTCCCCTGCGGTTTTCACGGCGTTCATCTCCCCCGCCGTGCGAATGATCAGCCTGTCCAAGCCTTCATCTGCCACCAGCAGATTTGTTCCGTTGCCTATGATAAATGGGTGTGCGCCGCACGCCTGCGCAAGCCCCATGAGGATCACGATCTGCTCCCGATTTTTGGGACAAGCCACGCGGCGGGCGGGGCCGCCGATGCGAAAAGAGGTATATCGGCTCATGGGGACGTCCCGCTCTGCGGACAGATCCGGCAAATACTCCTCCATGGCCTTGTCCAGCCGCTCATACCAAGTCATAATCCGCTCCTTCAAATCCGTTTTTTCTTCCCCAGCAGCGCCGCTCCGATCATGCCTGCGGCAGAGCCAAGCTCCGCCTTCACGATGCGGGTGCGCCGTTCCGGCTCGCAGGGAATGCTCTGCTCGGCCACGATGCGCCGCACCGGGAACAGCAGCTGTTCGTCCTGCTCATTGCTCACGCCCCCGCCGATGGCCAGCGTGTCCGGCTGAAAAATATTCACAAGATTTATAATGCCGGCGCACAGATAGTCTATGTAAGCATCGCATACATATTGCCCGATAGGGTCACCCCGCCGTGCGGCAATAAAGGCAGACTGCCCGCTGACATGGCCTTCGTTTTCGTCCACCACCTGCCGCAGGATGCTCTCCGGATTTTCCTCCAGCACCCGCTTTGTCAGCCGCTTGAGCGCTGTGGCGGAGGCGTATCGCTCCCAGCAGCCCTTGCGCCCGCAGGGGCATGGCTGGCCGTTATATTCAATGCTCATGTGCCCCACTTCGCCGGCCATGCCGTTGGAACCGTGGTATATCTTTCCGTTGTGTATGATGCCGCCGCCGATACCGGTGCCCAGCGTGATGGTCACAAACCGCTTGCTGCTGCGGCCTGCGCCGGCGTAGTATTCGCCCACGGCCGCGCAGTTGCCGTCGTTTTCCAGGTAAAGGGGCTTGTTCATATACCTGTGAAACAGACGGCGCAGGGGCACACGGCGAAACGGCAGGTTGCAGCTATACTGCAGAGAGCCGGAGCGTATCTCCACCACGCCGGGAACGCCCACACCTATGGAAAAAATCTCGTCCACGCTCACGCCGGCCTCTCCGGCCAACTCCTCCGTCATGCGGGCTAAGTGGCGAGCCAGCAAGTCCGGCGATTCGATCTGCGCCACCTTCATCTTTTGCTTGGCCAGTATCTGCCCTGTTTCGTCCACCAGTCCGGCCTTCAGATTGGTGGCGCCTATGTCAATGCCGATATATTTCATTGCTTCTTTCTCCGATTTGCCTCATTCAGTGCATCGTAATGCTGATCCAGACGGGTCACGAAGTCACGAGCCGGATTGATGCCGTATTTCATCTGCCGATTTTTCATGGTAGCGATCTCCACGATGCCGGCCAGATTTCGACCCGGGCGGACGGGAATGGTCATGTACGGCAGCTTCACGCCCAGCATTTCGTAGGTCTCCTCACCCAGACCCAGGCGGTCGTAGAACTTGCCGTCCTGCCACTGCTCCAACTGGATCACCAGGTCGATCTCCGTGTCAAACTGCACGGCACCCATGCCGAAAAGCTGCTGCACGTCCACGACGCCTACGCCCCGTATCTCCATGTAGTGCTGAATAAGCTCCGGCGCCGTGCCGTAGAGCGAGGTGGAAATGCGGCGGATCTCCACGGCGTCGTCTGCCACCAGACGGTGGCCGCGCTTGAGCAGCTCAATAGCCGTTTCGCTTTTTCCGATGCCGGAGTCGCCCAGCAGCAGCACGCCCTGGCCGTTGATGTTCATCAGCACGCCGTGGCGGGTAATCTGCGGCGCCAGCATTTTGTTGAGATAGTCGATAATCTCGCTGGTGGCATCCACGGTCTTGCGGTCGATGCGCAGCAGGGTACGACCATGCTTTTCCGCCAGCTCCAGCAGCTCCGGCGGCACCTCCATATTCCTGGCGATGATGAGGGCAGGTATCTCGCAGCGCAGCAGATCCTCCAGCACTTTTCGGCGACGCTCGGTGGTCATACCCTGGAGGAACACCATCTCAGCCTTGCCCAAAATTTGCAGGCGGATGGGTTCGAAGTACTCATAAAACCCCACCAACTGCAAAGCGGGACGGTTCACATCCGAAATGGTCACGGTCTGGGTGGCGAAGTTGGGAGCCTTTGTCAGGATCTCCATATTGAACTCCTTCACCAGCTCCGGAAGACTTGCCGGTGTGCGCTTGACTTTTTCCATGGTATATCCTTTCCGCTCGTCGGGCTCAACCCGTCGGCCACAAAAATTTTCCCCATTTTCACTAATATTAATAATATATTATAGCCTAAAGCGCCCCGTGAAGCAATAGTTTCCTGCGTTCTGAATTTTTTTCATTTTTTTGTCAAAAGTACTTGCTTTTTTCTGTGACATCTGTTAAACTATCAAATGCTTGCGAAAGCAAAGCAGTAAGTCATATACAGCAAGGAGGTGCAACGGATGGCTAAGTGCGAATTTTGCGACAAGGGTGTGACCTTTGGTATTAAGGTTTCCCACTCTCATCGGCGTTCCAATCGTCCTTGGAAGCCCAATGTCAAGCGTGTTAAGGCGATCATCAACGGCACGCCCCGCCATGTATATGTTTGTACCCGGTGCCTGCGTTCCGGTAAAGTAACCAGAGCGATCTGATTTCAGGACAAACAGAAGCCCTGCTCTATTCGAGCAGGGCTTTTAATTTATGCATTGCGCTTCCAGTCTTTCACAAGGGGCAGCAGCCGAGCAAACAGCTCCTCCCTGTTCTCGGCGTTGATGGCGAAAACCTCCGCCTGCGGGTGCTGGCGCACCTGCTGCAAAAACGGCACCCCTTGCTTATCCTTCACGGCGGCCAGCACCGGCACGTCGCTGTCCAGCGCCCGCAGCACGGCGCTGCGGAACGCATACGCTTCCGACTCCATGAACCCCAGCTCATCCATAACGATGACCTGGCAGCCCTGCGTATCTTCCAGATACTCCCTGCCCAGCGTGTCGAACACGGCTGGGAAGCTCTCCTTTCGCCGACCGAATTCTCCGCAGCGTCCGATTAGGTTTTTTTGTAGTCTTTTTCTCTCTGTAATAGGCTGTTTTGCTGGATAAATGTAAATAGGATGCATTACTTCCTTTGGGATTTCGTCCATCTTTGTGTAAAAACCGCCTACAGTCAGGTCGGCCGCTTCCAGCAGCCGCCGTATCAGCGTGGACTTGCCCACACCCTTTTCTCCGCAGATCAAAATATGTTTCTTCATTTCATAGCTCCTCATAAAATGCGCCCGAAAGAATCGGGCGCATTTTCTTCGTTTACCACCAGTAGCGGGGCATCTTGGGACGCTCGTAGGGCGTCTTCATAAGCGGCAGGCTGCAACGCATTTCGCCGTCCAAGGCGAAGTAAGCGCCGGCCACGGCGGGAGCTGTGGGGATCGTGGTAATCTCGCCGATACCAATGGCGCCGCAGGCCATGTCCTGCCCCTTCTTCTCCACCAGAATGCTGTTGATGGGCGGGACTTTGTCGGCGCGGAACAGACCCAGCGTGCCGTATTTGGCGCTGGGAATGCAGTCATACAGCGGGTAGTGCTCCGTCAGGGTGAAGCCCAGCGCCATGGCCACGCCGCCTTCGATTTGCCCCTCACAGTTGAGGGGGTTGATGGCCTTGCCCACAAAGTGCGCTGCGTCGATCTCCTTGATGGTGCCGTCGTCATTGAGCACGCAGACCTGCGTGGCATAGCCGTAGGCCACATGGCTGACAGGGTTTTCCACATCCTGCGCGCCCAGAGGATCCGTCTTGGCTAGATATTCGCCGTAAAACTCCTGCCCCTCTAGCTTTTTCCAATCTGCCTGCACGCCTTCCGGCAGCTCTGTGCCCACATGGCCGTCGCCGCAGTTTTCCCCGGGGAGATCACGCAGTTCGGCAACGTTGGCAATGCCTGTATAGTCAGATACCCTTACATCTGTTCCGGCGGCAGCCAGCAGCTTTTGGCAGGCGCGGCGGCAGGCTTCGCCGGTGACGAGGGTCTGGCGGGAGCCGGAGGTGGTGCCGGAATCCGGCGCATCCACGTTGTTGGCGGCTTCATATACGATGTCCCTGCGGTCGCAGTGGAGCATGGTGCCCACGATCTGGGTCAGCACAGTGCCAAGACCCTGCCCGATGCAGGAAGCGCCACTGCGGATGTGGAGCTTGCCGTCCTTTACCGCCACAATGCAGCGGCCGGTGTCGGGAATGCCCACGCCCACGCCGGCATTCTTCATGGCGCAGGCGATGCCCACGTTTTTATTATTTTCACAAATATCCTTCACGGCCTCCAGCGTTTCCACAAGCCCTGTGGAGGGGGGAGCGATCTGGCCGTTGGGCAAGGTCTGCCCGGGGCGAATGGCATTGCGGTAGCGGATCTCCCAAGGGGAAATGCCCAGCTCGTGTGCCATTTTGGTGAGGGTCATCTCCATGGCGAAGCAGGTCTGAGTCACGCCGAAGCCGCGGAAGGCGCCGGCCGGCGGGTTGTTGGTGTAGTAGGCGCGGCCGGTGATCTCAAAATTCTCATAGTGATAGGGGCCGGCGGCATGGGTGCAGGCTCGCTCCAGCACAGGGCCGCCCAGCGAGGCATAGGCGCCGGTGTCAGCGATGACCTCCGCCTTCACGCCCTGAATAAGGCCGTCATTATTGCAGCCCATGGTGATGGTCACCTTCATGGGGTGGCGCTTGGGGTGAACGAGGATGCTCTCCTGTCGGGTGAGCTTCACCTTCACAGGGCGGCCGGACAGATAGGCGATCAGCGCAGCGTGGTGCTGAACGGTCATGTCCTCTTTGCCGCCGAAGCCGCCGCCCACCAGCATATTGGTGACATGGACTTTCTCCTTGGGAATGCCCAGCATAATAGAGGTTTCCCGCGCGGTGTCGTAGGTGCCCTGATCGGTGGAGAGAATGGTCACGCCGTCCCCCTCCCGATAGGCCACGGCGCACTCCGGCTCCAGAAAAGCGTGCTCTGTATAGGGCGTTTCGTAGTGGTACATCAGCACATAGTCCGCATCCCGAATGGCCTGATCGGCGTTGCCGCGGGACACATGCTTTTCGCAGAGCAGATTGCCGGACTCATGCACCAGCGGCGCAAAGGGCTGGGCTGCATAAGTGGGGCTGAACACCGGCTTCAGCGGCTCATACTCCACCTCCACCAGCTTTTTTGCCTTTTCCAATATCTCCGGCGTTTCCGCCGCCACAAGGCAGATGGCATCACCCAGATAATGCGTGATCTTGCCCACGGGGATCATGGCGTCCCAGTCCTGCATGAGATGGCCGACCTTCACTTGGCCGGGAATGTCCTCCGCGGTGTAAACGCCGACGACCCCGGGCAGCGCCTCGGCCTTTTCCTTGTGGATGGCCAGCACTCTGGCACGGGGGTACTTGCTGCGCACGGCGCTGCCGTAGAGCATGCCGTCGAGATAAATATCGTCCGGATATTTACCGGTGCCGAGGACTTTCTCCTGTGCGTCAATGCGGGGCATGGCCTCGCCCACACGGGCGCAGCCCTCCTCCTGCGGGATCTGCCTGCCGCTGCGGAAGGCCTCCGCCGCCAGCAGGATGGCGTCAATGATCTTTTTATAACCCGTGCAGCGGCAGATATTGTTGCGGATGGCAAAGGCCGCCTCCTCACGGGTCGGCTCCGGATTCACGTCCAGCAGCGCCTTAGCGGAAATGACCATGCCGGGAATGCAGAAGCCGCACTGCACGGCGCCGGCCTTGCCGAAGGCCCAAGTGTAGACCTCCTTTTCCCTGTCGCTCAGACCCTCAACGGTGATGATGCGGTGCCCCTCCAGCTTGTCGGTGGAGGGCACGCAGGCTTTCGTGGCCTTGCCGTCAATGAGGACATGGCAGGTGCCGCAGGCGCCCTCGCTGCAGCCGTCCTTTACGGAGGTCAGACGCAGCTCGTCCCGCAAAAAACGCAGCAATTTCTGGTTCTTTTCCGCCGTCACCAGTTGACCGTTGACATAGAATGAAGCCATTACAATTTCTCCTTCGGTATGTATACTCTATACAGCGCCCGCTGCGTATCATGCTATCCAGTGTATTATACTGTATTCTTTGTTTTTTCGCAAGAAGCGGCCACTATTTTCTTTCTTCTTTTTTCAGATGAACGCTTTTGCGGTTCCGGCGGCGCAGGAGCCTGATCCCGCGCCTGCGGCATGAAAGCGCCCCTATGCGGTACTTCCAGTTTTCCTGCATAGGGGGCGTTTTATTCACTTGCCGAGAGTCACAGCCGGTCGTGCGCCAAAAGCTGCAGTACCTGCCCGATGTTTTTTACGGGAATGAGCTGCAGCCCGTCCGGTGCGCGGAGCATATCCCCCTGCTGCGCCGGCACAATACATTTGTCAAAGCCCAACCGATGCACCTCGCTCAGCCGCTGCGGGACATGACTGACGCTGCGCACCTCGCCGGAAAGCCCTACCTCCCCGATAGCCGCCAGCTTGGCGGGAACGGGCTTGTCCAGATAGCTGGAGGCTATGGCTACAAGGGTGGCCAGATCGGCCGCAGGCTCGTCCAGCGTCAGACCGCCGATGATATTGAAAAACGCATCGCACTGGGACATGCGCAGCCTGCCGCGCTTTTCCAGCACGGCCAGGAGCATGGAAGCGCGGTTGGAGTCCAGCCCGTTGCAGGTGCGGCGTGGATAATTGGCGTTGGTGGGCGCCAGTAAAGCCTGCACCTCCGCCAAAACGGGGCGTGCGCCCTCCATAACGCAGGTGACGCAGGAGCCGGGGGCGTCCTCCGGCCGGCCGGAAAGCAGCATTTCCGAAGGGTTTTCCACCTCGCGCAAACCGCAGTCCAGCATTTCAAACACGCCGATCTCATTGGTGGCGCCGAAGCGGTTCTTGGCCGCCCGAAGGATTCGATAGGCCATGTGCTGCTCGCCTTCAAAATACAGCACGCAGTCCACCATGTGCTCCAGTACCTTGGGGCCGGCAATGAAGCCGTCCTTGTTCACATGGCCGATGACGAATACAGTGATGCTTCCCTCCTTGGCCAGCTGCATGAGCTTCATGGTACAGTCCTTCACCTGCCCCACGCTGCCGGCCGGAGAGTTCAGCTCTTCGTTATACAGGGTCTGTATGGAGTCCACGATGAGCACCTCCGGCTGCTCCTCGTTCACACACTCCAGCACATCGCCGAGATTCGTTTCCGAGAGCACATAGAGGTTTTTGCTCTCCACATGCAGACGCTTGGCTCGGAGCTTTAGCTGATGGACGGATTCCTCGCCGGATACGTAGAGCACACGAAACTGCTCCCCCAGCTTTTTGCAGATCTGCAGCATCAGCGTGGATTTGCCGATGCCCGGAGCGCCACCCACCAGCACAAGGGACCCTTTCACGGCACCACCGCCCAAAACGCGATCCAATTCTCCCATTCCGGTGGAGAATCTGATCTCCTCGCCGCTGCTCAAATCTGTAATGCTTTCTGCCTTTACAGTACGCACGTTTGCAAGCAGTCTGCCCTTTCCGGCGGCCTTTTTTTCCTCCGGCTGCTCCACTATGGAGTTCCACGCGCCGCAGACGCTGCAGCGACCTGCCCACTTAGGCGATTCGTTGCCACACTCGGTGCAATAGAACAGCGTTTTTGCTTTCATGGCTCATCTCTCCATTCTCTCTTGTAAATATCCCGAAACGATGGCGGCGCAAAGCCGACGCTGGTGGTCGTCCGTTTGCAGGAGCTTAGCCTCCGACGCATTGGACATGAAACCGCACTCCACCAAGATCCCGGGACTATTGATGTTTTTCATAAGGAAGATCGAGCTGTCGATCTGTTTTGCATTTTTTGTATTGCCATGATTTATGGCGCTATTCAGCGCCTGTTGCACGGAGACTGCTGTCTGCCGCGCCGGCTCAATGGCATTATAAAACACCTGTGCGCCTTTGACTTTTGAGCCCGGCAGGCTGTTTTGATGGATGCTGATGAGGAAGCTCCCCTGCGTTTTATTCACCAGCTTCACTCGATTATTCAGATCGGAGACCTTCTTCTCCCGCAGGGTCTGCGCCTCCGGAGAGTAGATGGCATCCTCGCCCTCTCGGGTCATAATGGCCGTCTGCCCTGTGAATATAAAAAGCAGGTGTGTCTTTTGGGAAATGGCAAGATTGATATTGCTTTCCGGCACACCCGCAGCGGACACCGCGCCGCCATCCTCCCCGCCGTGACCTGCATCCAGAACGATCACCCGCTGCTCCTTAACGTTTTTCGGAGAAAGCGCTTGTTTTTCCTGACGGATAAACAGGAATCCCGATGCCGCTGCGGCTAGAAACACAGCTCCAAAAACAAAAGCAACTGTTCTTTTTTTCAGCAGTATGATCACAGCGCCACTCCCCTTTCGGGTCATTGTATGCGCTGCTCTGCTTGTTCATTCTATCATATTTGTCCGGATTTTGGAATCCCCTGTCCCCGATTCTTTTGTTTCCGCATAAAATGGAGTGTTCCAAATCGGAATAAAATCCTATGAGGAGGAATTGAATTTTGTATTCGGAAAAATCTATGGCCGGAATGGCGCCCGCTCCTTCTGCCGGCTGCTCTGCGCAGCAAGGCTCGCTGCCGGGAGCCTGCGCCTCCTTGGCTTTTCCCTATATCCCCATGCAGGGCAACAACCCGAAGCAGTATGACAAACGGGAGGCGCTGCAGCAGGGCACGCTGTTTCCGGGGCTGGATCTGCCTTTTCATCGGGAGCTGAAAAGCCGCTTTCCCGCCGTGAACAGCGCGCAGTCTGAGCTGATGGCGCTGGATTTTGCGGTGGATGAACTGGGGCTGTACCTGACTACACATGCCGACGACAAGGAGGCTCTTGCGCTGTACTGGGAGTATATCGGGCTGGCGCAGGAGGGGCGCAAGCGCTATCAGGAGATGTATGGCCCCCTGCTGCAAACGGACATCACGCCCGGCAGCTACCGCTGGCTGAATGACCCATGGCCTTGGGACGAAGGAGGAAATAGCTGATGTTTGTGTATGAAAAAAAGCTGCAGTATCCGGTGCGCATCGCCAATCCCAATCCGAAGCTGGCGTCCATGATAATTTCGCAATACGGAGGGCCGGACGGCGAACTCGGTGCATCTCTGCGCTATCTGAGTCAGCGCTATGCCATGCCTTATGCGGAACTGAAGGGACTGCTGACTGACATCGGCACTGAGGAACTGGGTCATTTGGAGATGATCGGCGCCATTGTCCACCAACTCACCCGAAACCTTTCGGAAAAGGACATCAAGACCGCCGGCTTTGATGCGTACTTCGTAGACCACACCACCGGCGTTTACCCCACAGCCGCCTCCGGATTTCCGTGGAATGCGGCCTCCATGGCCGTAAAGGGCGACGTCATCGCCGATCTCACGGAGGATCTGGCAGCAGAGCAGAAAGCCCGCGTTACCTATGACAACATTCTGCGGCTGTCTGACGATCCCGATGTCAATGACGTAATCAAATTCCTGCGCGCCAGAGAGGTCGTTCATTTCCAGCGCTTCGGTGAGGGGCTGCGCCTTGCCAAAGAAAAAATGGATCAGAAGAACGTGTATTTCACCAACCCCGCTTTTGATAAATAAAAGAAACAGGGGCTCCGAGCCATTGGAGTCCCTGTAAAAATTATTTCTTTTTGATCTTGCTGCCCAAAAACATCCCCGCCAGTACGCCCAGCGCCAAGCCAAGCACGGCGTTGCCCAGTGCTCTGCCAAGCCAGTAGCCGGCCAGCATGCCGATGCCTACGCCTTCCACCAGCCAGGTGTTCTGCTCTTTGCCCTCGTCTTCGGCCTTTTTGCGTGTTTTCCTGCGGAAAATGTCGATGATCGCGGGGATCAGAATAGCCGCTGCAATGCCGCAAACGATCCACGGCAGAGCGGCCTGCACAGCTTCACTCATACTTCCCTCTCCATTCGATTGATGATCCTATGATATGCCCATAGGATCGGTTTGTCAATGAAAAAGAGCCTCTGCCAAAGCGGCAGAGGCTCTCACGAATCCGTTTACTTTCTATCCAGCCATGTGGGGCGCATGTAGAGCTTAATGGGGTAGATCACCATGTCGTCAAGTCCTTGCTCTGCCTTCGCCTTTTCCAGCTCCGGCACCAGTTTTTCTACACAGGTGTTGTAGGTGATGGGAATGCCAAGCCGGTCGGAGAGTTCTTTGCATAGCCTGTAGCCCTTGAGGATCTCCTCCACCTTGGTCTCACGCAGCAGGTGCGTGTTATTGATAAGCCCCTTCACCTTTAAGCCCGTTTCGGCCTGAATGGTTTGGATGTGGTACAAAGCGCCCTCCACCGTGTCCGTTTCCGGCCGGTTGGCGTTGACCACAATGAGCATTTCGCAGTCTGATTCGTCCACAAAGTACTTTTTGAACTGGTTCAGCACCCGTGCGCCGGCATTGTCGCCGCCCACATCGGCCACCACCATGTAGTCCTTGTTCTCCAGAGGAGCCTTCATGCAGGCGGAAATGGCCGGCAGATCCTCGGTGATGTCGTAGCCAAAGGAGTTGAAGTGGACGGCGATGTCCATATCTTCCAGGAACTCCTGCCGCTCCCTGCTGCGGAAGTAAGGGTTGGCAATGTCCATATCCAGAATGGCTACTTTGTCAAACTGCTTTTTCAGATTGATAACATGGTTCACGGAAAACTCTGTTTTGCCGCTGCCATAATGACCCACAATAAGCGTAATTCGTTTCAAGATGATTCTTCCTTCTTACTCTTTCCAGGCAGACAGAGCCGTCTTGTTGGCGGGGATGAGAGCAGCCTTCTTGCCGGTCATGGTCTTGGCCAGAACCTTGTCCATGATGTCCAGGCTCACCACGCCGGAAGCGCGGATGATGGCGCCCAGCATGACCATATTGGCGGTCTTGCCGTTGCCGACTTCCTGCTCGGCGATGTGGGTGCAGTCCACATAGTGAACGTTCACATCGGTGCGGCGAGCCTTATAGTTGATGACGGAAGCGTTCACGAACAGATGACCGCCGGGAACCAACATATCCTCAAACTTGTCCAGAGACGGGCCGTTCATAGCCACCAGCACGTCGCAGCTGGTGACCAGCGGAGACGCGATGGGCTTGTCGGAAATGCAGACGGTGCAGTTAGCCGTACCGCCGCGCATCTCGGGGCCGTAGGAAGGCATCCAAGTGGCCTCTTTGCCTTCGTACATTGCAGCGTAGGCCAGCATCTGGCCGATCAAAAGCACGCCCTGGCCGCCGAAGCCGGCCACAAAAACTTTTTTAGTAGCCATTTACTTTACCTCCTTGACTTCCTCGGGGCACTTGAACTGCTTCACAGGATAGTAAGGCATCATGTTCTCCCGCAGCCACTCCATGGACTTAGGAGCGGACAGGCCCCAGTTGGTGGGGCAGATGGACAGGAATTCAACAAATGCAAAGCCCAGCTTCAGATCCTGCACCTTGAAGGCGCGGCGGATGGCGGACTTGGCCTTGCGCACATTGGCGGGAGAATCCAGAGAAACGCGCTCCACATACACGGCGCGATCCTGCACGGAGATCAGCTCGCACATACGCATGGGCATACCGGCCTGCTCCACAGTACGGCCTTCCACGCAGGTGGTGGCCTTCTGGCCGATCAAGGTGGTGGGCGCCATCTGGCCGCCGGTCATGCCGTAAATGGCATTGTTGATGAAGAAGGTGCAGAACTTCTCACCGCGCTCGGCGGCGTGAATGATCTCGTTGGTGCCGATGGAGGCCAGGTCGCCGTCGCCCTGATAGGTGAACACCGGAGAATTGGGGTGCACGCGCTTGATGCCGGAGGCAACAGCGGGGGCGCGGCCATGGGGGGACTCGATCATATCAACGTTCATGTACTGGTGCGCCACGATGGAGCAGCCAACGGGAGAAACAGCGATGCAGTTACCCAGATCACCCCGCTCCTCCAGCACTTCCATGATCAGACGATGGGCAATACCGTGCGTGCAGCCCGGGCAGTAGTGCAGCTCGGTCTCGCGCATACCTTTAGTATATTCAAATACGGGCTTCAACTTACTTCACCTCCATAATCTTCTTGGTCCGGTCAACGATCTCCTGGGGATCCAGCAGCATACCACCGACGCGGTTGATGAGGCTGACGGGCAGCTTGCACTCCACAGCCAGCTTCACATCGTAAATCATCTGACCCTGGGACAGCTCCACAGAGATGATGTGCTTGGTGGTGTTGAAGTCGATCTCCTTAAAGGCATTCACGGGGAACGGCCACAGGGTCTTGGGACGGATCAGACCGACCTTGATGCCCTCCTGAGCCAGCATCTCCATGGCCTCCATAGCGATACGAGAGGTGGAACCATAGGCCACAAACACGACCTCGGCGCCGGCAAGATCACGGGACTCCCAATCCTGCAGCTCGCGCTCGGCCTTTTCGTACTTGGGCCAGTATTCATTGATGTAGTTCTCCAGCAGCTCCTGCTTGAGCCACACGGAGTTGATGGCATGACGGTCTCTCTTATTCTTATGGCCGGTCAGCGCATAGGGCTTAGCCACAGGGATCTCGTCCTCAGTGAGGGCAGCCTTGGGCTCGGGCATGATCACGGGCTCCATCATCTGACCCAGCATACCGTCGGCAGCGATGATGACAGGGTTTCTGTACTCGTCTGCCAGATCGAAGGCCTTGCCGATCATGTCAATGGCTTCCTGAATGGAGTTGGGAGCCAGAACGATGGTGTGATAGTCGCCGTTGGAGCCGCCGCGGGTGACCTGGTTATAGTCGGCCTGACCGGGCTGGATGGAACCGATGCCGGGGCCGCCGCGCATGACGTTGATGATGACCACGGGCAGCTCCACGGAGCAGAGCAGACCGATGGACTCCTGCATCAGCGCGATACCGGGAGAAGAAGAAGTGATGAGCACACGACCGCCGGCAGCGGATGCGCCGTAAGCCATGTTGATGGCGCCCAGCTCAGACTCGGCCTGGATGAATGCGCCGCCGGCCTTCTTCAGCTCTCTGGACATGTACTCGGGAACCTCGCTCTGCGGGGTGATGGGGTAACCGAAATAGTATCTGCAGCCGGCGTTGATGGCGGCGGCAGCGAAGGCTTCGTTACCCTTCATTAATTTCTTTTCTGCCATTTCTTTGTTACCCTCCTACTTATTCCTCAACATAGACATTGATGATGCCGTCCGGGCACATCAATGCGCAGCTGGCGCAAGCAATGCATTTGTCCGGATCCGTTACGCTGATGGGATGATACCCCTTTCTGTTCACGGCCACATCATCAAGCTTCAGGATCTTCATAGGACATGCGTTCACACACAGTTCGCAGCCCTTGCAGCGGTCTGCCCTGAAAACCAGTTTTCCTTTCTTTGCCACTTGACTCACTTCCTTTACTGTTTTCCGGCGGAAAAAACACGTCCACCCGATACACATATTATAGCGAAAAAATGCACAGCAGTCAACGGATTGCAACGCTGTAAAGGGCGAAAAATTCGATTTCATCCTTTTACTTAAAAAGAGAAAAAATTTTTGTGCAACTTTATCGCTCGTTTATTTTACAGAAAGTCTTTCGTTTCACAGTTTCACTTTGTGAAACTTTTTGTTGACTTCTCTGGTAAAGATTGTTATAATTAAGTCAATCAGGAGGTGAGCGCCATGAGTTCCTTTTGCTGCCATGTCGGTCAGCGCATAAAAAAATACAGAAAAAGCCGCGGTTACACCATCGAGCAGTTCTCTGCCATGATCGGCAAAAGCAAAGCCACGGTTTCCAAATACGAAAACGGTACCATCACCATCGACATCGACACGCTGTACGACGTCTCCCAGAAGCTGGATATTGATTTGAAGTGTTTTCTGGACTATCAGCCGCCGGATCTTCATGCCGAGCCTGTGCTGCCCAAGAATTTCTATTTCAATCAGCCCCGCGCCTATATGTACTATTTTGATGGCCGCATCCGCCAGATCGTCCGTTCCTTGCTCTGCTTCTCCCCTTCCACGGCGGGCGAGAGCGTAGATGTGATGCTGTATATGGGGTTGGAGGATTTTGCCAAGCCCGACCGCTGCCAGCACCTTTTCACCGGCGAGATGAAGGCTTTCGACACCATCACCCACATGGTGCTCAACAATCAGATCAACGATGCCGAAAAAATGTATATCTGTATGCTCAACCCCATGCAGACCCGCACGCCGGCCGTCGGTCTTCTCTCAGGCATCGGCAGCAGCCCCTTCTTTGCGCCCATCGCCCTCAAGACCCTCATCTCCAAGGAGCCGCTGGAGGAAAACGACCGCCTGCTCAACTCCATCAAGCTGGATAAGGACGATTATCATCTGCTGAAATACTATAATATGATGGTGGTCAACCGTCCTGCCGCCCTGTTTTTGGAGTAAATATCTTTTTGATTTGAATGGTAAAAAGTGCCGGATACTGTTCCGGCACTTTTTTCAGCTCATTTTGAGTATTTCCCGCTTCAGCCGCAGGATGATGCGCTTTTCCAGTCGGGAAATGTACGACTGAGATATGCCCATTCTGTCGGCCACCTCCTTCTGCGTCATCTCCTTCTTTCCTCCCAGGCCGAACCGTAGGGAGATAATGTCCCGCTCTCGGGAGGACAGCTTCCCCACGGCATCCTGCAGCAGTTTCCTGTCCACGTCCGCCTCGATGGGGCGCATCACCGTGTCCCCGTCCGTGCCCAGCACGTCGCTGAGCAGCAGCTCCTTTCCGTCCCAGTCCGTGCTCAGGGGTTCGTCAAAGCTGATCTCCGTCCGCTGGGCGGAGTTTTTTCGCAGATACATGAGGATCTCGTTTTCGATGCATCGGGAGGCATAGGTGGCTAATTTGATGTTTTTGTCCGCCCGAAAGGTATTGATGGCCTTGATAAGCCCGATGGTGCCGATGGATATGAGATCCTCCATGTTGATGCCCGTGTTTTCAAAGCGCCGCGCCAGATATACCACCAGCCGCAGATTCCGTTCTATGAGTGTCTGCCGCACGGAAAAATCCCCCTGCCCCATGCGCGCGATTAGCTCCGCCTCTTCAGCTCTGGTAAGCGGCTGCGGCAGCGTGTCGCTGCCGCCTATGTACATTACTTTATCCCGCCTGACGATTCGCAGCAGCCAGAGCCGGATCTGCATCAGCAGATTTTTCAATGCGCTCCCCCCTTTCCGCGCCGCCCCACAGGGCGCAGTATCCGCCGCCGTCGCTCACCGGCCCCTGGGACAGGGCGATCAGCGTCCGCGGGATCCTCCTGCGGCTCAAAGCGATGTAATCGCTGCGTACCGCCAGCAAAAGCCCCGTCTCCATGCCCACGCTGCGGTAGGGCAGCAGCGTGAACCGCAGCCTGCTTCCGGCGGAATAGAGTCTGGCCATGGCCGTCTCCGGTGCGTTTTTTTCCTTCAGTATATCCGCCTCCGTTTTCGGCAGCAGCTCCAGCAGCGCCGCCTGCTCCATCACCAGCACCGGCCGCCCATCCACCGGATTGCGCAGCGTATTTCCCGTGTCATAAAGCGCTGTAAAGTCCTTTGCTTTGCCATCTATAGCCACCTGAACTTTCATCAATTCTCCCCCTCCGTGTCTGGCTCCCTGCCGGAACAGCAGATGCAGCGCGGCCGCCAGCGCCGCCGTCCCGCCCAAAAGCAGCTTCCAGTCAATTTCCGCCCGATAGATCCTGCCCAATAACAGCTCCGGCGCACCGACGCAGAAGCCCACTGCCAATATCACCCCCGCAAGCGCTCCGGACAGCAGGAAAAACAGGCCGATCAGCTTCATCTTGTGCCGCTCCCGCCCGAAGGCTGCCCAGGCCATGCCGGCACCCACGGCCAGCTTGCACGCCGGATGCGCCAGCCATGTCAGGCTCGGGAAAAAGACGGCGGCGGCATACAAGCCTCCTCCTGCGCCGCACAGCAAAAACCGCAGCCTGCGCAGCGGCGTTCCCGCCAGACGCGCCACCGCCATCAGCAGCAGGTAGTCCACCGCCAGATTCAGCACAAACACGCGGTCGATGTAGATGCTCAATGCCGTCACCTCCCTTTTGCCTCTTGATTATACCGCCGCCTCCGTGTGAAACCCGTCATTTTCGGGCGCAAAAAAAGCACCCCGCCATCTTTGGCGAGGTGCTTCGATTTTGAAGGGGCGTGTTCTCAGAATGCCTTGCCGTCGCAGCCCAGCACGTCCACAATCTTGTGCGCCACCATGGCCTTGATAGCGGCGCGGGCGGGCTTGAGATACTGGCGGGGGTCAAAGTCGGCGGGATAGAGCGCAAAGTGCTCCCGAATGGAAGCGGTCATGGCCAGACGCAGGTCGGAGTCGATGTTGATCTTGCACACGGCCATGGACGCGGCTTTGCGCAGCTGATCTTCGGGCACGCCGATGGCTCCGGGCATGTTGCCGCCGTACTTGTTGATCTTCTCCACGAACTCCTGGGGCACGGAAGAGGAGCCGTGCAGCACGATGGGGAACTCGGGCAGCCGCTTCTCCACCTCCTCCAGCACGTCAAAGCGCAGCTGGGGCTTGGTGCCGGGCTTGAACTTATAAGCGCCGTGGCTGGTGCCGATGGCAATGGCCAGAGAATCGCAGCCGGTCTTTTCCACGAACTCCTCCACTTCCTCCGGACGGGTGTAGGAGGAATCCTCGGCGGACACCTTCACCTCGTCCTCGATGCCGGCCAAGGTGCCCAGCTCAGCCTCCACCACCACGCCGTGGTCGTGGGCATACTCCACCACCTGGCGGGTCAGGGCAATGTTTTCGGCAAAGGGCTTGGAGGAAGCGTCGATCATCACGGAGGTGAAGCCGTCGTCAATGCAGCTCTTGCAGATCTCAAAGCTGTCGCCGTGATCCAGATGCAGGCAGATGGGCAGGCCGGTCTCAATGACGGCGGCCTCCACCAGCTTCATCAGGTAGGTGCGGTTGGCATAGGCGCGGGCGCCCTTGGACACCTGCAAAATCAGAGGTGCCTTCAGCTCCGCAGCCGCCTCCGTGATGCCCTGAATGATCTCCATATTGTTCACGTTGAAGGCGCCGATGGCATAGCCGCCCTTATAGGCTTTTTCAAACATTTCCTTAGAAGTAACCAGAGGCATGATCATGATCTCCTTTTCAAGTATATTTTTTGAGCCGTTCCGGCTCCGTCTCTCGGTGTAGATTGTACCACATTATTTTGAATTTGCAAGGGTTTGGCGTTTACTTTGTGAAAGTTTTATGGTAAAATAGTGTTGCAAAAAATCCCAAAATATTCCCATACATTTCAATTCAGGAGGAATTTGTTTCATGAATGTACTGAAAGGCGCATGCATCATCGGCCAGTCCGGCGGCCCCACATCCGTCATCAACGCCAGCGCTTACGGCGTCATCGACACAGCGCTCAAAAGCGGCGCCATCACCCGCGTGCTGGGTGCGGAGCACGGCATCAAGGGCGTTCTGAACGACCGGCTCTTCGACATGGGGCAGGAGGATCCCGAGGAGCTGCGCCTGCTGAAATACACCCCCTCCTCTGCGCTTGGCTCCTGCCGCTACAAGCTGGCCGATCCCGCCGTGGATGACACGGACTATAAGCGCATTCTGGAGATCTTCAAGAAATACGACGTGCGCTACTTCTTCTATAACGGCGGCAACGACTCCATGGACACCTGCAACAAGATCAACCAGTACATGCAGTCCGTGGGCTACGAGTGCCGCGTCATGGGTGTGCCCAAGACCATTGATAACGACCTTTACGGCACCGACCACTGCCCCGGCTACGCCTCCGCCGCCAAGTACATAGCCACCTCCATGATGGAGGTATATCTCGATTCCCATGTGTATGACACCGGCATGATCGTCATCATGGAGATCATGGGTCGCCACGCCGGCTGGCTGGCCGCCTCCGCTGCACTGGCCGGTGAATACGGCGCCGGCCCCGACCTTATTTACCTGCCCGAGACCGACTTTGAGATGCCCAAGTTCATCGAGGATGTCAAGCGTGTCTATGCCGAAAAGGGCAACTGCCTTGTGGCCGTGTCCGAGGGCATCCACTACGCGGACGGCGGCTTCGTGTCCGACGCCAAGGTGGAGAAGACCGATGGCTTCGGCCACGCCCAGATGGGCGGTCTGGCCTCCGTTCTGGCGGAGGTCATCAAGGAGGAGACCGGCGCCAAGGTTCGCGGCATCGAGCTGAATCTGCTGCAGCGCTGCGGCGCGCATCTGGCCTCCGAAACGGATATTGAGGAGTCCTATATGGCGGGCAAGGCCGCCGTGGAGAACGCCGTGGCCGGCATCAACGGCCGCATGATCGCCTTTGAGCGCGGCATTCAGAACGGCCGCTACGCCTGCAAGACCAAGTTGGTTCCCCTCATGGAGGTGGCCAACGTGGAGAAAAAGATTCCCCGCGAGTGGATCAATGAAGACGGCACCGGCGTGACCCACCGCTTCATTGAGTACGCCCTGCCCCTGATCCAGGGCGAGCCGGATCTCCCGAAGCAGGACTCCCTGCCCCGCTTCGCCAAGCTGAAAAAAGTCTTGGCCAAGTAATCAATATACTATAAAAAATCAGCAGCCGTTAGGCTGCTGATTTTTTATCCCCTGTTCTTCTGATAGATCAGCCGCAGCCCTTCCATCAGCAGATACTTGTCGTAAATGATCTGGTTGCGGCAGTAGCGCACGATGACAGGCGCATTGCTCCCCGTGGCCACGATGGTGGCCTTTTTGTCGGGGATAATGGCGAGGATCCTGTCGATGATGCCGTCCAGCATGCCAGCCGTGCCGTAGACAATGCCGTTGCGCATACAGTCCTCGGTGTTTTTTCCGATGATGTTCTTCGTGGGATGCTGCAGCGCCACATTCTGCAGCAGCGCCGAATGCTCCGACAGCGCATCCAGCGAAAGCCGCACGCCCGGGAACATCATGCCCCCCTCATAGGTTCGCTGCTGGGAGATATAGGAAATGGTGGTGGCTGTCCCCATTTCGATCATGATAATGGGCGCGGGATACTTCTCCAGTGCCGCCACAGCGTTGGCCACCAGATCGGTGCCCAGCTGGTTGTGCACCTCCATGCGGATGTTCAGCCCTGTCTTGATGCCGGGCCCCACCACCATAGGCTCCCTGCCCAGCAGGCGGGTCAGTGCCTTGTGCATCATGAAATTGATGCCCGGCACCACGCTGGAGAAAATGGCGCCGCTGACATCCCTGATATCATAGCCGTACAGCGCGAATAGATTCATCAGGTCGATGCTGATCTGGTCGGCGGTCTTCCGGCTGTCCGTGTCGATGGACGCCAGAAATTTCAGGTCATTTTCCTTTCCAAACAGCCCAATGCTGATGTTGGAATTTCCTATGTCAATGGCAAGCAGCATACCGTTTCTCCTCCTTTATTTTCTTTATCATACCACGCTTTTTCCTAAAATACAAGGCGGATACGCGCGGTATCCGCCTTGCCGTCTATAAAGGGTTTTCGCCTTACAGGATTATGCAAATAAGGCCTCCACCGCCCTCGTTGATGATCCGCTCCAGCGCCTCCCGCATTTTTTTCTGCGCCGGCTCCGGCATCCTCTTCAGCTTGCTCTGCAGGTCGTCTCCTACGATCTCATTAAAGCTGCGGCCGAAAATGTTGGACTGCCAGAGTTTGTTGGTGTCCCCCTCAAACTGCTGGAGGAGATAGTTTACCATGTCCTCGGATTGCTTTTCGTCACCCACAATGGGGGAAACCGTGGTTTCAATGTCAGCCCGTATCATGTGGATAGACGGCGCGCTGGCCTTCATTTTCAGGCTGTAGCGTCCCCCCTGCCGCACGATCTCCGGATCCTCCAGCGCCAGCTCCTCCAAGCCGGGCGCCACGATGCCGTACCCCGTGCGGTAGGCCTCTTGCAAAGCAGGCGCTACCTTTTCATACTCCCGCCGGATCTTTGCCATATCCGTCAGTAAATTCATCAGGTCGCCGTCATTCTGTACTGTAAAGCCGGTTTCCTTGCCAACCGTTTCATAAAAAAGGCTCCTCGGCGGATCTATCTGCAATTCTGTGCGCCCTGTACCCAGATCCATTTGCAGCACGCTGCAGCGCGCTACCATGTCGCACTGTTCCATTTCTCGGGAAATACCCTCCATCTGCCGCATGTGGGTCAGGCCGTTTCCCTTTTGGGCTACCAGCTCCACCAGACATTTTCGGATGGGATGCTCCTCCGGCAGCGCATCCACCCACGAGGGCAAAAATACGTCCATTTCCTGCAGGGGGAATTCATAGAGAAGCCCTTGAATTATGCGCCGGATCTCCTCCTCGTCCAGCCGCAGGCAGTTCACCGGCAGGCATTTTGCGTCGTATTTCTCCCCCAGCTCCCTGGCCAGCGCCGTCGCTTCGTCGCTTTCCGGATCGGCGCTGTTGAGAAGCACCACAAAGGGCTTGCCTATGCTCTGCAGCTCACGGATGGCGCGCTCCTCCGCCTCCAGATAGTCCGACCGAGGGATCTCCGTCACGGTTCCGTCCGTAGTTACAACGATGCCCACGGTGGCGTGCTCCGAGATCACCTTGCGGGTGCCGATCTCCGCCGCCTCCGCCATGGGGATCTCATGGTCGAACCACGGTGTCATGACCATGCGGGGCGCCAGATCCTCAAACTGCCCCATAGCCCCCGGCACCAGATAGCCCACGCAGTCTACCAGCCGTACGCCGAACGCCACCCCGTCCGCCAACTGCAGCTGTACCGCCTCTTCCGGAACGAATTTCGGCTCGGCTGTCATGATAGTTCGTCCGGAGCCGCTCTGGGGCAGTTCGTCAACGGCGCGATCCCGCCGAAAGCCGCTCTCCATGCGGGGCAGCACCTGCGTCTGCATGAAGCGCTTGATGAAAGTGGACTTTCCGGTGCGCACCGGCCCCACCACCCCGATATAGATATTGCCGTCCGTCCGCTGAGCGATGCTCTCATAAATATCCGTGACCTGATTTGTCATTTTCGATCATTCCTTTCTCCTGCAAACGGCAAGGCCGTCATAGTCGTTTGCTCTACTGTATGAGGGAATGACTCGGTTTAGACGAAAAAAACGCACCCCGAAAGGTGCGTTTTAAGGCCGGTATTGCGCTCAGTCCTGCTGCCAGTTGTGCCACACGTTCTGCACGTCTTCGTTGTCATCCAGCATGTCCAGCAGCTTCTCCATGCTCTTCACGTCGTCCTCGCCGGTCATGGTGACATAGTTCTGCGGCACCATCTCCAGCTCGGCGCTCTCAAAGGTGTAGCCCTTCTTCTCCAGAGCAGCCACGACGTCGTTGAAGTCGTCAGGATCCGTGGTGATCTCAAACACCGGGCCATCGGCAGAAAAGTCCTCCGCGCCGGAATCCAGCGCATCCATCATCACGGTGTCCTCGTCCAGCTCTTCGTCCTCGTTGCTGATAACGATGACGCCCTTGCGGTCGAAGCTCCAGCTCACGCAGCCCTGCGCACCCATGCCCTTGCCATATTTGTCGAAATAGTGGCGGATCTCGGGAGCTGTGCGCTGGCGGTTGTCGGTGAGCGCCTCCACGATGACGGCCACTCCGCAGGGGCCATAGCCTTCATAAGTAACGGATTCGTAGTTGTCGGTGTTGCCTGCGCCCAGTGCCTTGTCGATGGTGCGCTTGATGTTGTCATTGGGCATATTGGCGGCCTTGGCCTTGGCGATAACGGTGGCCAGACGAGAGTTATTGGCGGGATCGCCGCTGCCGCCCTGCTTTACCGCCACGATGATCTCCTTGGCGATCTTGGTAAAGGCGGCGCTGCGCTTGGCGTCGGCCGCACCCTTGGTTTTCTGAATATTGTGCCACTTGGAATGTCCGGACATAGTTTACTCTCTCCTTCAAATGCAGTATTGGATGACCTCGCACCGGTGCGAAGTCGAAGTAGAAACGGAAGCTGCGGGGAATGCCGCCTGCAGCCGCCGGCACAGCTCGGGAACAATGACCTGCTCCGTGGGAAAATGGCCGGCGTCAATGAGGTTCAGCTCTTTTGTGTCCAGAAAATCGTGGTAACGAAGATCCGAGGTGACAAAAGCGTCGCAGCCCAATGCAACAGCCTGCGCAATATAATCGCCGCAGGCGCCGCCGCCCACCGCCACGCGGTGCACGGGCTTTCCGCAGTCAGTGTAGCGCAGTCCATTGCATCCTAATGATTTTACCACAAAACGGGTGAATTCCACAAGGGGTAATTCGCATTTTAATGTGCCCACCCGTCCGATTTTTTCTTCATTCAGATATTCTGTGTTCAAAAGCCCCAGTTTTTTCGCCAAAACATCGTTGACGCCGCCCTCAGCCGCGTCCAGATTGGTGTGCATGCAGATAGCGGAAATGCGGTTTTCTACCAGCTTGGTGAGGATGCGCCCCTGTCGGTCGTCCGTGCGCAGGGTCTGCACGGGGTGCCATGCGCAGTTCATCACCGGATGATGGGACACGATGAGGTCGACCCCTGCGCCGATCGCCTCCTCCACCACGGCCTCGGTGATGTCCAGCGTCGTAAGGATCCGGCGGACTTCCCTCTCCGGATCGCCCACCAGCAGTCCCACATTGTCCCATTCGGCAGCCAGCCCAGCCGGCGCCCAGTCATATAGAAAACGTTCCACATCTCTCACAGTGGTCACAGCGCATCTCTCCTCTCTTTCAGTGCCGTTATGATCTCGCCCAGTTCCTGCGCCCGCCGCGCATTGTCCGCGCTGCCGCCCTTCAGCAGCCCGTCAACGGCCTGCGTCAGCCGGCGAATACGCTGGGCAAGGTACTCGCCGGCCAGCGGATCCACCTCGATGTCCAGCCCGCCGTAGATCTCGCCCACGGACAAGGCCGTCTGTGCCCCGCCGCACACGGTGAACACCGGATACAGATAGTTCTTGTCCCGCACCAGCCGCTCGGCATACTGGGCATACCCGTTTTCGTTGAGCCAGCGGCGCAGCTCCTCCTGCTTGGTCATAGGCTGCAAAAGAAGCATTGTATCCCCGTTTTTCGTCCAGGGCGCCTGGGAGAGAATATGTATAATGGTCTCTCCGCCCATGCCGGCGATGACCACCGTGTCCACATCCTTCGGGTCAATGCCCTGCAGCCCGTCGCAGCGCAGAAAGCGAAGCTGCTCCTCCACGCCGTATTGCCGAGCCGTTCTTCTGGCGTGCTCCAGCGGCTCCGCACCTATATCGGCGGCAATGGCGGAAGTGATATATTTTTTTTGCAGAAGATACACCGGCAGATAGCCATGATCCGTGCCGACGTCGGCCAGGCGGGCGTTCTGCGGCACAAGGTCAGCCAAAAGCTGCAACCTGGGCTGCAAACGCAGCTCCTCCGTCATTTCCTCACCTCCGATAGTCCATAGAAAAGCGCATACGGCCAAAGCCGTATGCGCCTGCCGCTCAAAAATTACTTGTTGGCTTCCTCGTTGACCAGCGCCAGCAGCTTCTCGCAGTCTACGCCGTGCACCATGCAGGCCTCCTCCACAGTCTCGCCGCGGGAAGAGGGGCAGCCCAGGCAATGCATGCCAATGGACAGGAAAATGGGAGCCGTCTGCGGTGCAACATCCAGAATATCACCGATAATGGTGTCTTTTGTGATCTCAATCATGGTTTCATCCTCCGTATTAGGTTTGTTGTTGTATTATACCCCATTTTTATATGTTTTTCAACAAGAACTTTTTTGCGCAAAAAAACCGACGCAGAAAAACTGCGCCGGTTTATTATCAATTCAGCAAAGAATCAGCCGTTCTCTCTCATCTTGGCGAAGCAGTCGCTGCAGTAAACAGGACGATCGCTCTTAGGCTCAAAGGGAACCTTGGCCTCGCCGCCGCAGGCAGCGCAGGTAGCGGTGAAATACTCACGGGGACCACGGGCAGCGTTCTTGCGTGCGTCGCGGCAGGCCTTGCAGCGCTGAGGCTCATTCTGGAAGCCTCTCTCAGCGTAGAACTCCTGCTCGCCGGCAGTGAAAACGAACTCGTTGCCGCATTCTTTGCATACTAAAGTCTTATCTTTGTACATGATTTTACCCTCTCTTTTGAGAAATATATTGCGCTCAGCCTTTGCTGATCTCGCCGGAAGAAATTTGTCGCCCGATTTTGCGACGGATACGCTGAACGGCATTGTCCACGGACTTATAGGGCTTTCCAACCGTGGCTGCAATCTCTCCGCAGCTGCAGCCATCCAAATACAGATCCAACACGCGGATCTCCAGTTCGGAAAGCTGACTGCGTACCTGATTCAGCAGTGCCGCAGCCTTTTCTCGGTCAATAAGCAGATCCTCCGGATCGAGCTGACTGTACTGTGGCTGCGCATCAAGCAAAAATGCATTCAGGGGTACGGATTCATTGAGCGGACTGTGCTTGCCTGCTCGGGACGCCCGTATCACGGAGCACAGGCGGCTGCGGATGCAGACCTCGGCAAAGGTTTGAAAACCGGCTTCCCGATCCGGCCGGAACTCACGCATGGCCTTTATAAGCCCGATCATTCCCTCCTGCAGCAGATCCTCGCTGTCGCCCCCTGCCAAAAAATAGGGGTGCGCACAGCAACGAACCAGCCTACGGTATCGGTAGGTCAGAATGTCGCCTGCAGCAGCATTACCCGACTGCAGCTCCAGACAAAGCGCCTCGTCTGTGAGCTGCTCCAAATCTTTATACTGCTTTTGCACATATTCGTTCATCGATTATTATACCTTTTCTATGAATTATTTGTCAAGTTATCCGCAAAAATTTGTTACTAATATGCAAAATATTACAGGGTTTTTATGAAATCAGCCAAAGTCTGCGCCACATTATGAGCGGTTTCGACGGTTTTCGCCTCCACCATCACGCGGATCAGGGCTTCCGTGCCGGAGGGACGCACCAGAATGCGACCTTCGCCCTGCAGCGCCTCCTCCTGCCGCCGAACCTGCTCCCACAGGCGCTCATCGCCCATAATGTGCTGTTTGGCGCCGCCTGCAGCGGAAACGGGCACGTTGATCAGCTCCTGGGGGTACTGGGCGCAGCAGGCCACCAGCTCGGAGGCCGGCACGCCCGCCTCGCAGTAGGCCTGAATAAACTGCAGAGCCGTCAGCTCGCCGTCGCCGGTGGTGGCGAACTCTCGGAAAATGGTGTGGCCGGACTGTTCGCCGCCGATCATGTAGCCGCACTCGATCATCTTCTCCAGCACATGCCGGTCGCCCACGTCGGTGCAGACGAGGTTGTAGTCCCCCTTGCGGCAGAACTCGTGCAGGCCGAGATTGGACATGACAGTGGCCACAATGGCATCGCCGTTCAGGCTTCCCCTGTGCCGCATAGCCCGTCCACACACTGCCAGCACCTTGTCGCCATCGATGATGTTTCCCTTTTCATCCACCAACAGGCAGCGGTCGGCGTCGCCGTCAAAGGCGATACCTAACTCATATTTGCCGTCCACTACGCCCTTGCACAGGGTCTCCATGTGAGTAGAGCCGCAGCCGTTATTGATGTTCACGCCGTCGGGCTTGTCAAATATAAAGTCTGCGTGGAGCGGCAGCCGACAGAAAAGATCCGGCGCCGTGGCGGAGGCCGCTCCGTTGGCACAGTCCACCAGCACCCGCAGACCACGCATATCGCAATCCACCGTGGAGAGCAGATGATCTATATAATCCACTTTCATCTGGCGCATGCCGTGCAGCCGCATGCCGATCTTCTCGTGAGTCATCACCTGCAGCGGCTCGCCGGAGAGAACGATGTCCTCCACTGCGGCCTCCATCTCGTCGGAGAGCTTGTAGCCCTGGCTGCCGAAGATCTTGATGCCGTTGTGCTCAAAGGGGTTGTGGGAAGCGGAAATAACGATGCCGGCGTCCGCCTCCTCCTGCACGGTGAGAAACGCCACCGCCGGGGTCGGAATGGTGCCGAAGGGCATCACGCTGCCGCCCATAGAGCAAATGCCCGCCATGAGCGCCGATTCCAGCATATCCGAGGAAATGCGGGTGTCCTTGCCGATGGTGATGGTGGGCGAGCATCCCTTTTGCTTTGTCAAAACGATGGTAATGGCCTGCCCGACCCGATAGGCAAGCTCTGCTGTCAGAGTTTCACCGACCACACCTCTTATTCCGTCGGTGCCAAATAATCTTCCCATTCAAAATCTTCCTCCAAATAGTATTTATAGTGAAAGCTGCTCCTCCCCGCAAAATGCGAGGTGCAGATGGTCATAGGCTTTTTTTGTGACGCAGCGGCCGCGGGGCGTTCTGGTGAGGAAGCCCAGTTGCATGAGGTACGGCTCATAGACGTCCTCCAGGGTGACGGATTCCTCCCCGATGGTGGCGGCCAGGGTTTCCACGCCCACCGGCCCTCCGCCGTAATTTTCGATGATGGCGTGCAGCATCCGGCGATCAACCGGATCAAGCCCCAGCTCGTCTATCTCCAGCGCCTGCAGCGCCTGATCCGCTACGGCGTCGGTGATAACGCCGTCCGCCTTGACCTGCGCAAAGTCCCGCACCCGCCGGAGCATCCGGTTGGCAATGCGGGGCGTTCCCCGAGAGCGCCGGGCGATCTCCATGGCGCCGGACGGCTCAATGGGCACGTGCAGGATGCCTGCGCTGCGGGTCACGATCTGACAAAGCTCCTCCGGTGAATACAGCTCCAGCCGCAGCGTAACGCCGAAGCGGTCGCGCAGCGGCGCGGACAGTTGGCCGGCGCGGGTGGTGGCGCCGATCAGGGTGAAATGCGGCAGATCCAGCCGAATGGAGTTGGCGGACGGCCCCTTGCCGATGATGATGTCGATGGCGTAATCCTCCATAGCGGGATACAGGATCTCCTCCACGGAGCGGTTGAGCCGGTGGATCTCGTCCACAAACAGGATGTCGTTTTCCTGCAGATTGGTCAGCAGCGCCGCCAGATCGCCGGGCTTTTCGATGGCAGGTCCCGAGGTGATGCGGATGTTTACGCCCATCTCCGCGGCGATGATTCCCGCCAGCGTCGTCTTGCCCAGACCCGGGGGGCCGTGGAGCAGCACATGATCCAGCGACTCCGTGCGCCGCCGCGCCGCCTCAATGAACACATAGAGGTTCTCCTTGGCCTTCGTCTGCCCGATGTATTCCTTCAGCGTGTGGGGGCGCAGGGAAACCTCCCCACTGTCCTCCGGCTGAAACGTGGTGGACACCAGAGGATCCTCAAAAATATCGTTTCCGAAATCAATACTCACAACAACACCTCAATACCGGATTCAATACCGATCATTTCACCATTTTTTTCAGCGTCTGTCGAATGATCTCCTCCACGGGCAGCGCCGTATCCACGCCTTTGAGGGCGGCGGAGATCTCCTGCGAGGAGTACCCCAGCACCGCCAGCGCCGAGGCCGCCTCCTGCACCTTTCCGCCGGATTGGATCGGGGTAACGGAGCCGCCCCGTACGTCAAAGCTGCTCTGCTCCTTGGCCAGCTTATCCTTCAGCTCCAGAATGATGCGCTGGGCGATCTTTTTTCCGATGCCGGGCACGCCTGTGAGGGCTTTTTCGTCGCCGGTCACGATGCTCAGCGCCAGCTGATCCGGCGTGCCGGAGGACAAAATGGCCAGCGCCGCCTTAGGCCCCACGCCGGAAACGCCGATCAGCATCTTGAAGCTGTTCAGCTCCGCCTGGGAGGAAAAGCCGTATAGGTCAAAGATCTCCTCCCGCACATGCAGGTAGGTGAACAGCTTTGCCCGCTCTCCCCTTTTGAGCTGCGCCAGCGTGTAGTTGGTAGTAGCGCAGGCGTAGCCCACGCCGCCGCAGTCGATTACCGCCAGATTCGGGCCGATCTCCGCCACGGTTCCGTTCAAATAGTAAAACATGAATTTCCTCTCTATATTACGCGATTACACGGTTTCCTTCACGTTCGGATCCGTGCGACGCAGCAGACTCGTGGCGCTGCGGGCATGACACAGCGCGATGGCCAGCGCGTCGGCAGCGTCGTCCGGCCGCGGCACGGCCTTCAGCTTCAGCAGCCGTCGGGTCATGTCCATCACCTGCTTTTTTCCCGCCAGACCATAGCCCACCACCGCCTGCTTGACCTGCATGGGGGTATACTCATAAACGGGCAGCTTCATTTTCTCGGCGGCGCAGAGGATCACGCCTCTTGCGTGAGCCACGGCGATGCCGGTGGTGATATTTTTTGAGAAAAAAAGCTCCTCAATGGACATCTCCTCCGGCTGAAAGGCGGCGATCAGCTCCTCCATATCGCGGCTGATCTGCAAAAGCCTCGTGGCCAGCGGCTGCCCTGCGGGCGTGGTGATGGTGCCGTATTGCAGCATGCGCAGCACGCCGGGGGCGGATTCAATGAGGCCGAAGCCGATCGTGGCCACCCCCGGATCAATGCCCAGAATTCGCATAGAGCAAACCTCCACCAAATAACTCTTGTCAGTATAGCAGATTCTTTCCGAAATGGCAAGGCATAGCGTGCCATTCTTTCTCCCCTCATTTTTTCTCAGGCAAAAGAGCGCTGTTGCCACAGGGCGAAATTGGTGATATAATGTGAAAAAAATTCGGAGGTAGGGCAATGAATTCTTCCGTCACGCCGCATCTTGCGCCAAAAGAACATTGTACCGGCTGTGGCGCCTGCGCCAGCGGCTGTCCCCGCGGCGCCATACGCATGGTTCCGGATCGGGAGGGTTTCTTATACCCCGAGATCACGGAGTCCTGTGTTTTTTGCGGGCATTGCAGTCACATCTGCCCCGCCCTGAAAAGCAGGGAGCTGCGCCCCGATCCCACGGTGTTCGCCGTGTGGAACGAGAACGATGCGGTGCGCAGCCGCTCCACCGTCGGCGGCGCATTTGCCGCTATTGCCGCCTTTGTGCTGGAATCCGGTGGCATCGTGTTCGGCGCCGCCATGGACAGCAATATGCGCGTGGTACACACGGCTATTCAGAGCAAGGAGGAGCTTCCCCGCCTCATGGGTGCCAAGCTGGTGCAGAGCGACATGGGTGAGTGTTTTCAGCAGGTGCGGTACTATCTCGATCGGGGAAAGTATGTTTTCTTCACCGGTACGCCCTGTCAAGTTGAAGGGCTTTACAGATATTTAGGTGAATCGCCGGAGCTTTTGCTCACGGCGGACGTGCTCTGCAGTGGCGTACCCTCCCCGGGTGTGTGGAGCAAGATGCTGGAGGCTATGCACTACATCAAGCAGCGTCGGGTCAAGGCCGTGCAGTTCTGCAAAAAAGCTTCCGGCTCCGGCTCCCGCTTTGTGGTGGATTTCGAGGGCGGCGGGCAGTATGACGCCCCGCTTCCGAAGTCTGATTACGGCCGTGGTCTGTTTCGCGGACTCTTCCTGCGTCCGTCCTGCTACCGCTGCACCTGCTGCAATACCAACCGCGTGGCGGATCTCACCATGGGCTTTTTCCGCGGCCTGCCGGCTGATTTTCGGCCGGAGCAGCAGAAAAAGGGCGTTTCCATGCTGCTGATCAACACCGTGAAGGGCGCGCATATTCTCGATCTCGTTCCGCTGCACCGCGAAAAGCGGACGCTGGAGGAAGCCGTCAAGGGCAACCCAGCCCTCTCCCGTTGTGCCAGCTCTCCTCAGGAGCGCGCGACCTTCTTCGACGCATTTGTCAGCCAACCGTTCCAGAAAGTCTACCAGCGATTCTTCGCCATCTCCGACCTGTCCTACGGCGTGGCCAACGGCGGCAGGCTCCGCAAGCTGCTCGGCAGGCTCAAGTCCGGCAAAAAGGAGAAAAAATCATGAAAACTCTACTGCATACCTGCTGCGCCCCGTGCTCCGTTTCCTGCGTGGAGCAGCTGCGCGCAGAGGGCATCGAGCCGGTGTCCTACTGGTTCAATCCCAACATTCACCCCTATCAGGAGTACAAGGCGCGGCGGGACACCCTCATAGAGTACGCCGGACTCATAAAAATGGAGCTGATCGTGCAGGAGGAGTACGGCCTGCGGGATTTTGTGTGTGCCGTGGCTGACGATATTGCCCACCGCTGCACAAAGTGCTACGAAATGCGTCTGGAGCAGACGGCGAGATTTGCCGCCGAAAACGGTTTTGACAGTTTCACTTCCACCCTGTTCGTCAGCCCCTATCAGCAGCACGAGTGCATGGCAGACATCGCCCGTCAGGCTGCGCAAAAATGGGGCGTGGCTTTTTTGTATCGGGACTTCCGTTCGGGCTTTCGCGCAGGCCAGCAGCAGGCTCGTGAACGGGGGCTTTATATGCAGAAGTACTGCGGCTGTGTTTTCAGCGAGGAAGACCGCTATGCAAAGCAGATCGCCCGTGATATGCAAGAGCCGCTGAAGCACATGGTTTAAGTTTATGGGAATAAATACAAACACCGAGAGGTTTTTCCTCTCGGTGCTTTTCTTTTATCCGGCCAGGATCTCAAATTTCAAAACGCCCATAGCGCCGGTTATGCCGGCGATCATCTCGTCGAGTCCCTCGTTCATGTCGCTGGTTTCGGCGGAAATAGTCACGCCGGCGCAGCCGTTGGTGGGAATGGTCTGGTTGATGGTCAGTATATTTGCGCCGGAATTGGCAAAAATAGACAGGTAGTTGCTCAGCACGCCGGGATTGTCCTTCAGCAAGGCGTAAAACGTGATAATGCGTCCCGCTTTCAGATCCTGAAACGGCTGCACGGCGTCCTTATATTTATAAAACGCGCTGCGGCTGATGTTCATGCGTCTGGCCGCCTCGCCCACGGTCTGCGCCTCGCCCACCTGCAGCATCCGCTTCGCCTCGGCGACCTTAATAAAAATATCCGGCAGCGCGTCCTCTGACACTATATAATACTTCTTCTTGCTCATACCCTCACTCCCGCACAAATCTATGATTACTTGCCGATATGATAGCATATATTGGCCCTGTATGCAAGTCAATTCACAGGATCGGAGGGACATATGCCCGAAAACAAACGCAAGTTAATAGACGGCGTCCTGTACTGGGGACTGCTTCTTCTTCTGTGCTGGCTCGGCATACGGTACGTACTGCTGTGGCTGCTGCCGTTCCTCATCGCTTTAGGCGTTTCCTATCTCATGGAGCCGACGGTTTGCTATCTGCGGGAAAAGCTGCGGCTGCGGCGCGGCTTTGTCTCGGCCATTCTCTCGTTTATTCTCTTAGCGCTGCTGCTGGCGGTGCTCACGGTGCTGTGCTTGAATCTGCTGCAGCAGTCGGTGCGGCTTTTTCGGGCGCTGCCGCAGTATCTGGCGGAGCTGCCCGCTTATTTTACCGACATGCAGGAGCGGCTGGAGCGCTTTTGCGCCTCCTGCCCCAAAGGCGTGCAAGTCTGGCTGGAGAGCGCCATTGCCGACGGTTCCCAGCAGCTCACCGCCTGGTTTTCCCGCTTTTCCGCCCGCTGTGTCAGCACCGCCGCCGAGGCTCTGAAAGAACTGCCCTCCGTTTTTCTTTTCGCTGCGACCACTGTACTGGCCATCTTCTTTACAGCGGCGAGATTTCCGACCGTCGTGGACTTTCTGCGTCGCCAGCTGCCGCCGCAAAAGCTGCAGCAGGCAGGCGGCGTAAAGGAGAACCTGCTCTCCACGCTGACCAAGTGGTTCAAGGCACAGTGCATCCTCTTAGCCGTCACATTTACAGAGCTGCTGGCGGGGCTTCTGCTCATTCGTCAGCCCTATGCGCTGCTGCTGGCGGCCGTGATCGCCCTCATCGACGCTCTGCCGGTTTTCGGCACGGGCACGGTGCTTTTGCCCTGGACGGTTGTCTGCCTGCTGCTGCAGCAAACGCCCAAGGCCATCGCCCTGGGCGCCATTTACGCTGTTATAACGCTGGTGCGCAGCTTTCTGGAGCCAAAGGTCATGGCCGCGCAGGTAAACCTCCCGCCCCTGGCGGCCTTGATGGCCATGTACATCGGGTTCTGCACCTTGGGCGTGGCGGGCATGATCCTGTTTCCCATGCTGCTCCTGTTTCTCAAGCAGCTGCGGGACGCCGGCTATCTTCGCCTGTGGAAATAATCACTTCTTCTTCGGCAGCGCCGACAGAAGTGCCTCTCTGGTGTTTTCGATTTCCCCGCCGATGACCATTTGCAGCAGACTTTGCAGGGCTGCTCCGACCTCGCGGCCGGCATAGCCCCTGGCCAGCAGATCGTGTCCGTTTATGGCCAGATCCTTCAGCTGCAGGCAGCTCTTTTTTTGCAGCAATTCCTGCAGGATCTCCTCCGCCGCGGTTATTTTTTCTCCGACCCAGCGGAACTGCTCCGCCTGCGCCAGATTGTCTGCCCGTTTCACCTGCAGCAGCCGCCGGAAGCTCTCCTCTCCCAGCGCCGAAACCGCAGAGCCGATCCCTTTTTCCGTGACGGGAATGTCCCTGTCGTGCCAGCGGATGAGCTTCACGATCTCCTCCCGATCCGCATTTCGCATCCGCATGCGCCGGCAGATCTCCTCCGCCATGGCGGCGCTGCGCTGGGGGTGTCCGTAAAAGTGTCCGCTGCCTGCTGCGTCAACTGTAAAGGTATCTACCTTGCCAATATCGTGCAGCAGCATCGTCCAGCGCAGAACAGGCTCCGGCGCAATGGTGGCCACAGCATAGGTGATATGAGTATATAAGTCATAGCAGTGGTGTATATTTTTCTGGTCAAATCCTACGCAGGACAGCAGCTCCGGCATGAACACACCCAGCACATCCGGATAGGAAAGCAGCACCTCTCGGCACCCCGTGCCGCACAGCAGCTTATTCATCTCCACGAGGATGCGCTCTGCGGCGATTTTTTTCAGCAGCGCCGCCTGCTTGTGAATTGCCTGTCGGGTGGCCTCCTCCACGGAGAAATCCAGCACCGATGCAAAACGGATCGCCCGCAGGATGCGCAGGGCGTCCTCCGAAAAGCGCCGCTCTGCCTTCCCCACACAGCGGATCACCCTGCGCGCAAGATCGCCGGCGCCGTCGAAGGGGTCAACGAGTCGTCCGCTGCTGCTTATCGCCATGGCGTTGATGGTGAGATCCCGTCGGGAGAGATCTTCCTCAATGGTTTTTGTATAGGCTACGGCATCCGGATGGCGGCCGTCGGAGTAGGCTCCGTCCGTGCGAAAAGTGGTTATTTCATAGGCGCCGTCCCATGTTTTCACCGTGACTGTCCCATGTTTCAGCCCAGTTGGCAGCGCCTGCGCGCCGAAGATCTCCATAATCTGCTCCGGCCGCGCCGAGGAGGCGATGTCCCAATCCTCCGGCATACGTCCCAGCAGAAGATCCCGCACGCAGCCGCCCACCAAATAGGCGCGAAAGCCCCGCTTTTCAATGTCCCGTATGATGTTTTGCGCCTGCTCACGACTCATGGCGTATCCTCCGGATGCGCAGCATTTTCTGTTGCGCTTTCTATTATTTCGTATTATAATATATTTTATATCAAAATGCAATTGCGCTGCGATCTTCTCTTTAGGAGGCAAAAGTATATGATGCATCCCACTGTGGATTTCAAAAACTATCTCAAGTCCGGCGTCCGCGTCCATCTGGCGGGCATCGGCGGAGTATCCATGTGCCCTCTGGCTGAGGTGCTGCACGGCATGGGACTGTGCGTGCAAGGCTCGGACATGACGGAGAGCGACACCGTGCGGCATCTGCGCGCTCTCGGCATTCCGGTGGCCATCGGCCACGCCGCCGAGAACCTGCAAAACGCTCAGCTGGTGATCCGCACAGCCGCCATTCACGACGACAACCCCGAGATCTCCGGCGCTGTGGCGCGGGGCATCCCCGTATATGAGCGCGCCCAGGCCTGGGGCGCCATTATGCAGCAGTATCAGAACGCACTGTGCATTTCCGGCACCCATGGAAAGACCACCACCACCTCCATGGCCACCCATATCTTCATGGCGGCGCAGGCCGACCCCACGGTGATGATCGGCGGCACGCTGCCCATGCTGCACTCCGGCTACCGCGTCGGCCACGGCGACACCATTATTCTGGAGTCCTGCGAATACTGCAATTCGTTTCTCAATTTCTTCCCCACGGTGGCCGTGATACTGAATGTGGAGGCGGATCATCTGGATTTCTTTCGGGATCTGGCGGACGTGGAGCACTCCTTCCACGCCTTTGCCGATCTTGTGCCCCAGCGGGGCTATGTCATAGCCAATGCAGACGACAGCGGCGCCATGGAGTCCGTTCGGGGGCTTTCCCATCCGGTGTTTACCTTCTCCGTTCGGGATGAAAACGCCGACTGCCGCGCCGACAACGTGGCCTTCCACGATGGCTGCGGGGAGTTTGACGTGATGATCCACGGCGAGTTCTACGCCCATATCGCCTTGGCCGTGGCCGGCAAACACAATATCTCCAACGCGCTGGCGGCAGCCTCGGCGGCCTATGTGCTGGGCATCGGCGGCAGAGCTGTGGAGGAGGGGCTGCGCACCTTCCACGGCGCCGGACGGCGGTTCGAGTACAAGGGCAGCTACCACGGCGCAGAGGTGTTTGACGACTATGCCCACCACCCCGGTGAGCTGCACGCCCTGCTGACCACCGCCCGCTCCATGCCCTACCGGCGGATCATCTGTGCCTTCCAGCCCCATACTTACAGCCGCACCCAGGCGCTGTTTGACGACTTTGTGCGGGAGCTGAAGCTGGCGGACGTGGCGATTTTGGCGGAGATCTACGCCGCCCGCGAGATAAACGACATCGGCATCTCCTCCAGCCAGCTTGCTGCCGAGATACCGGGCGCCATATACTGCTCCACGCTGGATCAGGTGGCGGACACCCTGGCGCAGATCGCCCGTCCGGACGACCTGATCCTCACCGTGGGCGCCGGCGATATATTCCGCGCCGGCGAAAAGCTGCTGGAAAAGGAGAAAAACGCATGACCATCTCCCCTGTATATACCGGCCGCCCCGCTCAGGAGCGGGAGCCGGTGGAGCAGCAGGTCTACGACCTGCTGGATGCGCTGCACATCCCCTATCAGCGGGTGGATCATGACCCTGCCTATGACATGGAGGCCTGCGCCGCCATCAGCCATGTGCTGGGCGTGCGCATTTGCAAGAATCTGCTGCTGACGCCCCGCAACCGCAGCGCTTTTTACCTGCTGGCTATGCCGGACGATCTCCCCTTCCGCACGGCTGATTTTTCCAAGCAGATCGGCTCCTCCCGCTTGAGCTTCGCCTCCGCGGAGGATCTGCAGGAGCTGCTGGGCGTGCAGCCCGGTTCCGCTTCGGTGCTGGGGCTGATGCATGACGCGGAGCATCGGGTCACGCTGGCGCTGGAGCGGCGCGTGGCGGAGGCGGAATGGTTCGGCTGTCACCCCTGCCGCAACACCAGTTCCCTGCGGCTGAAAACGGCAGATCTGCTCCATGTTTTCCTGCCGCATATCGGCTGCACACCGGTGATCGTTGGTCTGTGATTAAAAGATCCGCAGTTTTCTGCGGATTTTTTATTAGGAAAAGAGGAAATTACATTTTTTCCTCGTATAGAATAGTTGAAAGAATGTTGCATCATTTTATGCAACACTTGGGAAAGGAGGCAGGCGCGTGGCATTCCCCAAGAGTTTTTTGGAAGAGCTGGTGGCTCGGAACGACATACTGGACGTGGTGGGCGGCTATGTTACCCTGCAGCCCAAGGGCGGGAGCTACTGGGGCTGCTGCCCGTTCCACAATGAAAAAACGCCCTCCTTCCATGTCATGCCCGACAGGCAGTACTATCACTGCTTCGGCTGCAAAAAAGGCGGCGGCGTGATCAATTTCATTATGGAAATCGAGAATCTTTCCTATTCGGACGCCGTGCATTTTTTGGCAAAACGCGTGAATCTGCCGGTGCCGGTGGATCGTGAAGCCGCCGAGGCGGACAGGCTCCGCAGCCGGCTGCTGGCGCTGAATCGCGACGCCGCCCGATACTATTATGACATACTGCAAAAGCCGGAGGGCGCTGCCGTGCAGGCCTACCTGAATCGCCGGCAGATCCGTCGCGGCATTGCCGTCCGCTTCGGTATGGGCGCAGCGCCGGAGGGCTGGGATTGCCTGATGCGTGCCATGACCGCAAAGGGGTACTCCAAACAGGAGCTTATAAAGGCGGGTCTGATCGTGCAGAATAAAAACGGCGGTCTGTATGATAAATTCCGCAATCGGCTCATTCTGCCGGTGGTGGATGTGCGGGGCGACGTGGTGGGCTTTGGCAGCCGCGTCATTGACAAGTCCGAGCCGAAATATATGAACACCAGCGAAACCCTTGTTTACAGCAAGCGGCGGGTGCTGTACGGCCTGAATCTGGCCAAGAAGACCAAGCGCCCCAACATCATCCTCTGCGAGGGAAATCTGGACGTGGTGACGCTGCATCAGGCGGGCTTTGACAACGCTGTGGCCTCTATGGGTACGGCGCTCACCGTGGAGCAGACCCGCCTTCTGAGCCGGTACACCAAGGAGCTGATCCTCTGCTACGACAACGATAACGCCGGCCAGCTTGCCACCCAGCGGGCGCTGGAAATACTGAAAAACTCCGAATTCACTGTGCGGGTGCTGCAGCTTCCCCGCCGTCTGGTGGACGGCAGCTACATAAAGCAGGACGCGGACGACTTCATCAAGTTTCAGGGGGCTGACGCCTTTGAGCGGCTTCTCAACGGCAGCGAGAACGGCATTGAATTCCGAATGGGTCAGGTGGCGGAAAAATACGATATGAAAAACGACGCCGACCGCATTGCATATGCCGCCGAGATCAGCCAGGTGCTCTCCACGTTGGATAACGCCGTGGAGCGGGAGATCTACACGGTACGGGCAGCGGAGACCGCAGGTTTCACGCCGGAGGCCATGCGCAACGAGGTGAACCGCACCTTCCGGAAAAACAAGCGCAGGGCGCAGCGGGAGCAGACACGACGGGAGCTGAATCCTGTGTCTGCTCTGCAGCCGCAGGGGCGCGACCTGCGCTACTCAAATTTGCGCAGCGCGCTGGCCGAGGAGGGCATTCTGCGCCTTATGATGCGAGACGACGACCTGTTTGACGGCGTTCCTCTCCTGCAGCCGGAGGATTTTTCTTCACCTGTATTGGGAAAAATCTATTCTCTGCTGCTGGATGACCGCAAAATGGGGCGCGCCCACAGCATGGCGACCCTCGCAAGCGATCTGACGCAGGAGGAAATGAGCCATTTCACCGCTATTCTGCAAAAACCGGAGTCCGTTTCCGGTGCTAAACAGGCGCTGGAGGACTATATGCGCATCGTTCGTGAAGAATCCGCCCGACGATCCGACGAGGACGGTTTGGATCCGTTGCTGGCGGCTAAAGAAAAATACAAATTCAAAAAGGGATACGGAGGAAAGAACCCATGACTGAAACTCAATACACTGAAAAGGATCTGCAAAATATGGCCGACCAGCTGCTCAGAGAGGCCGATCAGCAGCAGCACGAGATCGAGGAGGAGGTCATCAAGGGCAATAAGGGCCGGCTGGACGAAAAGACCATCGCCTCCCTCCCTGCTGCCCAGCTCATCCAGAACAATGAGCGGCTGAAGGAGCTGTTTGTGAAGGGCAAGCGCCACGGCAAGCTGGAGAGCAGTGAGCTGTCTGATGTGCTGGACACCATGGATCTGGAGAGCGAGAAGCTGGACATGATCTATGATTCGCTGGATAAGCTCTCTATCGAGATCACGGCAGAGGCTTTTTTGCCGGACGTCACTTCCGAAACGGAGCCGCCTCTTGACGAGATTGCCGAAATCGAAGAGGAGGAGCTGGTCGACCCCAATTCTCTGGTAGACAGCTTCAATATCGACGACCCCGTTCGTATGTACCTCAAGGAGATCGGCAAGGTTTCCCTGCTCTCTGCGGAGGGCGAAGTGGAGCTGGCCTCCGCCATCGCCGCCGGCAATAAGGCAAAGGCCACGCTCATCGCCTGGGAAAAGGCCAACGGGCAGGATGTTGAGCCGCTGCTGGACGCCGAGGATCCCGTGGGTGAGATCGAGATCTCCGACGAGGAGATCAAGGATCTCTCCGAAGAGGATCTGGCCAAGCTGCGCAAGCTGGTTTCGGAGGGCGACGTCGCCAAGCAGAAGCTGGCGGAGGCCAACCTTCGTCTGGTGGTGTCTATTGCCAAGCGCTATGCCGGCCGAGGCATGCTGTTTTTGGATCTGATCCAGGAGGGCAATCTGGGTCTTATCAAGGCCGTGGAAAAGTTCGACTATACCAAGGGCTACAAGTTCTCCACCTATGCTACCTGGTGGATCCGGCAGGCCATCACCCGCGCCATTGCCGATCAGGCACGCACCATTCGCATCCCCGTCCACATGGTGGAAACCATTAACAAGGTCATCCGTGTGTCCCGCCAGCTTCTGCAGGAGCTGGGGCACGACCCCACGCCGGAGGAGATCTCCGCGCAAATGAATATGCCGGTGGACAAGGTGCGCGAGATCCTCAAGATCGCGCAGGAGCCGGTTTCTCTGGAGACCCCCATCGGCGAGGAGGAGGATTCCCATCTGGGCGACTTTATCCCCGACGAGGGCGCGTCCGAGCCTTCCGAAGCTGCCAGCTTCACCCTGCTGAAGGAGCAGCTGGTGGACGTGCTGAGTACCCTCACTCCCCGCGAAGAAAAGGTGCTGAAGCTGCGCTTCGGCATTGAGGACGGACGCACCCGCACGCTGGAGGAAGTGGGCAAGGAGTTCAACGTCACCCGCGAGCGCATCCGGCAGATCGAGGCCAAGGCGCTGCGCAAGCTCCGCCACCCCTCCCGCAGCAAGAAGCTGAAGGACTTTTTGAACTGAAAGAAGACAAGCCCTCGGATCCGGATATCCGAGGGCTTGCTGTATGCTTTTTATCGGCAATTCGCCACGATTCCGCGGCGATCAACGATCACATGGCGGGGGCATACCGTGGCGCACATGCCGCAATTCAGGCAGGTATTTTCATTGATGACAGCGTGCTGCTCCACAAGGGTGATGGCATTGGCGGGGCAGCTCTTCACGCACAGGCCGCAGGCAATGCAGCTCACATCGCACTGGGTGCGGGCGCCGGTTTTCGTTTTCGGATCAAAGCCCTTGTCCTTGTTGGAGCACAGGGGCAGGATGCTGTTGTCCTGTATGCGGATGCGGATCAGCTCTTTGGGACAGACTCTCATGCAAGCACCGCAGCCGATGCACTTTTCCTCGTCTGTTTCGGCCACGCCGTATTCGTTGATATGGATCGCGTCGAATCGGCAGGCGTTCACGCACGCCTCGCAGGCCACGCAGCCATACTTGCACAGCATCCCTCTCTCGTCGCGCTTGGCGCGGCAGCCGCCGTTGCAGTATACCGTAGCCACGCGAATGGGGAATTTTCTCTTGATCGCCATAGGAACATCCTCTCACTCTTTATCTTTATGTCATTGTATCATATTTTACAATTCGATGCAAACCATAAAAACTGCGACAGCTCTGCCGCAGTTTTTTTATGTAAAAACCAATTCAGCGTCTGTTGGAGCGGATCCAGATGCCCTGCTTCTCTGCTGCAGCAATAAGATCATCCCGAAACGCCGGATGCGCCACGGAGATCAGCCGCTCCGCACGCTCCCAAGTGCTGCAGCCCACCAGATTCACGCCGCCGTACTCGGTAACGATGTAATAGGCCAAGCTGCGGGGATCGGTGACCACGTCGCCGGTGACCAAGGTGGGGTTGATGCGGGAAACCATTTCGCCCTGCTTATTGATGAAGGAAGACGTCAGGCAGATGAAAGCCTTGCCACCTCGGGACACAGCCGCCGCCTCCAAGAAGTCCAGCTGGCCGCCGGTGCCGCTGATCTGGCGGATGCCGGAGCTTTCAGCGCAGATCTGGCCGTAAAGATCCACGGAAATGCAGTTGTTGATAGACACGAAATTATCCAGCTTGCCCACTACCGCCGCATCGTTGCAGTAGGAAATGGGGTATGTGACCACGCCCGGGTTCTCTCGGATCCAGTCATACAGATCCTGCGAGCCAAGCGCCAGGCCAAAGATGCTCTTGTAGCGGTCTATGGACTTCCTGTTGTTGGTGATCTTTCCCGCCTTATACATGTCCAGATAGGAGTCGCACAGCATTTCCGTATGGATGCCCAGATCCTTCAGGTCGCTCTTGGCGATCATCTGCCCCACGGCGTTGGGCAGCGAGCCGATGCCCAGCTGCAGGGTGGAGCCATCCGCCATGTTCTGCACGACGAACTCTGCGATCTTCATCTCCGCCTCGGAGGCCGCCGGCGACTTCACGTTGGGCAGCGGGCCATGGTCGCCCTCCACGATCATGTTCACATCACTGATGTGGATGCACTCATCCAGGCCGCCGTATACCCAAGGCAAATTCTCATTCACCTCAAGAATGACAATATCCGCCTTGTCCAGCACCGCGCGAGCCGAAGCATTGCTGACGGAGAAATTGAAATATCCGTGCTCATTCATGGGCGTCACGCACATAATGGCCACGTTCACAGTGAGGAACTGCGTATAATACCAGCCCAGATTACGAAACACCATGGGGATAAAGTTGCACAGCCCCCTGTCGCAGAGCTTGCGCTCATAGCCGGACAGATGCCAGCTGTTGTATATAAAGTGCTCCCGTGTGGGGTCGTTTTCCACCATCTGGATGGGCTGGAAGATCAGGTATCCCCTCACCTTCACGCCCCGCAGCTCGTCCTTGCGGCGGGCGATGGCGGCATCCATCAGAGACGGAAAAGCGCCGCCCATGGAAATGTCGATCCAGTCACCGCTTTTGACGACTCTTGCCGCCTCGTCCGGAGTGCAAAGCTTGCGCTTATATTCGGCTGTATAATCAAACGGAATGGCCATAGCTTCCTCGCCTCTCTCTAATAGATTTACTTTGTTAATTTTATCACTTTCCTGTCACTTTGTCAATGCTTTAACAGGAAATCTCAGGAAAAGCGGGCGGGGTTTTTGCGCCCCGCCCGCAGCGGTCTCGTTTTGCTTGGTTAATCAGCCTTCAGACTTACGCTTGTAGTATTCGTACTTCTCCTTGGCGGCCTCTTCCGCGTCGGCGAACAGCACCTTGGCGTTCTCAGGGAAGCTCAGCTCCAGAGAGGCGTAGCGAACCTCACCCTTCATGAAGTCATACAGCGGCATAGTAGGCTCCTTGGAGTCCAGCGTGAACTTCTTGGTGGCGGGATCATAGCGGTACAGGTTCCAATAACCGGAAGCCACCGCGTCCTTCATCTCCTGCTGAACATTGTTCATGCCCTTCTTGATGCCGTGGTTGATACAAGGGGCGTAGCAGATGACGATGGACGGACCCTTGTGCGCCTCGGCCTCCTTGATGGCCTTGATGAGCTGGTTGGGGTTGGCGCCCATAGAGCACTGGGCAACATAGACATTGTCATAGGTCATCAGCAGCAGACCCAGATCCTTCTTGCGGGTCTTCTTGCCGCTGGCCTGGAACTGCGCCACGGCGCCCACAGGGGTGGCCTTGGAGGACTGGCCGCCGGTGTTGGAATACACCTCGGTGTCCACCAGCAGCACGTTCACGTCCTCGCCCATGGCAAACACATGATCCAGACCGCCGTAGCCGATGTCGTACGCCCAGCCGTCGCCGCCGTACATCCACATGGTCTTCTTGGACATATCCTTGCGGCGCTTGAGGATCTCGGCCACCACGGCCTGCTCCTCGGCGGAGAACTTGGTGCTCTCCAGCACAGCCAGCAGCTCATCGGTGGCCACGGAGGAGGCATCCAGATCGTCATAGGTCTCAAACCACTTAGCAATGGCGGCCTTCACGGCGGCGTCCTTGGTCATGCCGTCCAGCTGCTTGACAAACTCCGTCACGGCGGCGCGCAGCTGCTTCACAGCCAGGCACATACCATAGGAGAACTCGGCGTTGTTTTCAAACAGAGAGTTGGACCATGCCACACCCTTGCCTTCCTTGTTCTTGCAGTAAGGTACGCAGGGCATAGCCGCGCCCCAAGCCTGGGTGCAACCGGTGGCGTTGGCCAGATACATCTTGTCGCCGTAGAGCTGGGTCAGAAGCTTGATATAGGGCGTTTCGCCGCAGCCGGCACAGGCGCCGTTGAACTCCACCAGAGGCTGGCGCAGCTGGCTGCCCTTGAGGGTGAACTTGTCGATGCGGTCGTTCTTCTCGGGCAGAGTCTGCAGATACTTCCAGCCCGTCTGATCCAGAGATACCTCGTGGGTGGGCACCATCTTCAGCGCCTTGCCGCTCTTGGGGCAGGAGGAAACGCAGCTGCCACAGCTGGTGCAGTCCAGCGTGGACACGCCCATGGTGTACTTGAGGCCGTCCATCTTGGGACCCTTGGCATCCACCAGAACCATGTCGGCGGGGGCGTTTGCCGCTTCCTTCTCGTCCAGCAGGTAGGGGCGGATCACGGCGTGGGGACACACGAAGGAGCACATGTTGCACTGGATGCACTCGCTGGAATCCCACACGGGCAGATGCGTGGCGATGCCGCGCTTTTCATACTGGGAGGTGCCCAGCGGCATGGTGCCGTCCTCCATGCCCTTGAAGGCGGAAACCGGCAGCAGGTCGCCCTTCTGGGCGTTGATAGGCACCAGAATGTTCTTGATGATGTCGGGAACATCGGCGGGAGCGGGCTGGATGGCAGCGCCGGAGAGGTTCTTCCAGCTCTCCTTCACCTGCACCTGCTTCACGGCATTGATGCCGGCATCCACGGCGGCGATGTTCATGTTCACGATCTTCTCGCCCTTGAGGCCATAGGTCTTTTTCACGGCGGCCTTCATGTGCGCCACGGCGTCCTCCACAGGGATGACCTTGGCCAGCTTAAAGAAGGCAGCCTGCAGCACCATGTTGGAGCGGTTGCCCAGACCCAGCGCCTGGGACTCCTTGTTGGCGTCGATGATGTAGAACTTGATGTCGTTTTCAGCGATGTACTTCAGGATGTCGCCGGGCATCTTCTGCTCCAGCTCATCCTCGCTCCACTCGCAGTTGAGCAGGAAGCTGCCGTGGGGCTTCAGCTCGGAGATGATGTCGTACTTGGTCAGATAGGTCTGGTTGTGGCAGGCCACGAAGTCGGCATTGCTGACATAATAGGTGGAGCTGATGGGCTTCTTGCCGAAGCGCAGGTGGCTCTTGGTGATGCCGAAGGACTTCTTGGTGTCGTACTCAAAGTACGCCTGGCAGTACATATCGGTGGTCTCGCCGATGATCTTGATGGAGTTCTTGTTGGCGCCCACAGTACCGTCGGAGCCAAGACCCCAGAACTTGCAGGAAATGGTGCCCTCCGGCTCGCAGTTCAGAGCCTCACCCATGGGCAGGGACAGATTCGTCACATCGTCCACGATGCCGATGGTGAAGTGATTCTTAGGCTCGGCCAGCAGGAGGTTATCATACACGGCCTTGATCTGAGCGGGGGTGGTGTCCTTGCTGCTCAGGCCGTAGCGGCCGGCGAAGATCTCGGGGCGGTTCTTATCGTTGATGTAAGCGGCGCAGATGTCCTCATACAGAGGCTCGCCGATGGAGCCGATCTCCTTCACGCGATCCAGCACGGCCACCTTTTTCACGGTCTTGGGCATGGCGGCCAGCAGGTGCTTGGCGGAGAAGGGGCGGAACAGGTGTACCTGCAGGAAGCCCACCTTTTCACCGCGGTCGTTAAGGTATTTCACGGTCTCCTGCACGCAGCCGGTGACGGAGCCCATAGCCACGATGACGCGATCGGCATCGGGCGCACCATAATAATTAAAGAGGTGATACTCCCGACCGGTGAGCTTGCTGATCTCAGCCATGTAGTCCTCCACGATGTCGGGGAGCTTGCTGTAATCGCTGTTGTTGGCCTCGCGGAGCTGGAAGTAGATATCGGGGTTATCCACCAGAGAACGCATGCGGGGATCCTCGGGATTCAGCGCATTGGCGCGGAAGCGAGCCAGGGCGTCATAGTCCACCAGCTTTGCAAAATCGCTGTACTCCAGCGCCTCCACCTTCTGGATCTCATGGCTGGTACGGAAGCCGTCGAAGAAGTGCAGGAACGGGATCCGCGCCTTGATGGCGGACAGGTGTGCCACGCCGGCCAGATCCATGATCTCCTGCACGCTGCCGGAGTTCAGCATGGCAAAACCGGTCTGGCGGCAGTTCATCACGTCGGAGTGATCGCCGAAAATGGAGAATGCGTGGGTGCCCACGGTGCGGGACGCCACATGCAGCACGCCGGGCAGACGCTCGCCGGAGATGCGGTGCATGGTGGGGATCATCAGCATCAGGCCCTGGGAGGCAGTGAAGCTGGTGGCCAGTGCGCCGGCTTCCAGTGCGCCGTGGCAAGCGCCGCAGGCGCCGGCCTCAGACTGCATCTCCACCAGGCGGACAGGCTGATTGAAAATATTCTTCTTCCCCTTTGCAGACCATTCGTCCGTGTGCTCTGCCATGGGAGAAGACGGCGTAATGGGGTAGATCGCGGCGACTTCGGAAAACGCATAGGCTACATATGCCGCCGCCTCGTTACCATCACAGATCTTCATGATCTTACTCATTTTTTATCCTCCTCTTGGGCCTTTTAGGGTGCAGATCCGGCCAGCCCTATGTCCGGATCCGTTTCGTAACAATACATTTTATATTTTACCACTTTCTTTTTCTGCGTCAATGTGAAGCGATAAATTTTGGAACTATTCATAACCTCGGATACTATTTTTGTGAAAAAAAACAATAAAATTACCGCGCCGGATCGGCACGGCAATTTTGGATTATAACAAATTATAGCAGCGCTAAAAATTCCTCTTCGCTCAGCACAGGGATGTTCAGTTCCTGCGCCCTTTTCAGCTTTGAACCGGCGTTTTCGCCGGCCACCACATAGGTGGTCTTTTTGGAAACGGAGGAGGCCGCCTTGCCGCCCCGCTGCTCGATCATCTCCCCTGCTTCCTCGCGGGTGAAACGGGTCAGCGCACCTGTCAGCACGAAGGTCATGCCCGCAAAACGGCTGTCCACCAGCGTCCGGCGGCTCTCCATGTTCAGCCCCGCATTTTTCAGCCGCTCCAGCAGGTCTGCCGCCTGCTCGCTCTGCATCCATCGGGTGATATAGTCCGCCGTCACGGCGCCTACGTCGTCGATCTGCGTCAGCTCCTCCGCTGTGGCGCGGCGCAGCGCATCCATGCTGCCGAAGTGAGCGGCCAGGACTTTGGCGGCTTTTTCGCCCACCTGACGGATGCCCAGCGCATAGATCAGCCGCCACAGGTCGTTTTCCTTGGACTTGGCGATGGCCTCCACGGCATTCTGGGCGGATTTTGCCCCCATGCGCTCCAGCTTTTTAAGCTGCTCGGCCGTGAGATCATAGAGATCCGCGGGATTGGCCACCAGCTTTGCCTCAATGAGCTGCTGCAAAACGGCCGGCCCAATGCCGTCAATGTCCATAGCATCCCGCGCGGCAAAATGAATGAGGTTGCGCAAAAGCTGCGCCGGACACTCCGCGCCCGTGCAGCGGATGGCCGCGCCGTCCGGATCCCGCAGCACCGGAGCGCCGCACACGGGACATGTCTGCGGAAACACAAATTCCGCCGCATCATCCGGCCGCTTTTCCCGCTCCACGGACACGATCTCGGGAATGATCTCCCCCGCCTTCTGCACAATGACCGTGTCCCCGATGCGAATGTCCTTTTCCCGAATATAATCCTGATTATGAAGTGTGGCGTTTGTCACCGTCGTGCCGGCCAGCCGCACCGGCTCCAGCACGGCCTTCGGCGTCAGCACGCCTGTGCGCCCCACCTGCACCACGATATCCACCACCCGGGAGGGTTTTTGCTCGGGCGGGTACTTATAGGCCACAGCCCACTTGGGGCATTTGGCCGTGCTGCCCAGTATATCGCGGTCTGACAAGTTGTTTAGCTTTACAACTGCTCCGTCTATGTCAAAGGGGAACTCCATCCGCGTGTCCCCCAGCCGGTCGATCTCGCGGAGGATGTCCTCCCCATTTGATAAAGTTGCGTGAGGGATCGTGGGAAAGCCCTGTGCTTTTAGATATGCAAGTGTTTCGGCATGGGTGGTAAATGTTCTCCTCTCCGCCAGCTGGAGGTTAAAAACCGCAATGTCCAGCCTGCGTTTGGCGCACATCTTGGGGTCTTTTTGCCGCAGAGAGCCTGCAGCGGCGTTGCGGGGGTTGGCTAGGAGTGGTTTCCCTTCCAGCTCCAGTTCCTCGTTGATCTCCTCAAAAACGGAGCGCGCCATGTAGACCTCGCCCCGAACGATAAGGCGAGGCAGCTTCTCCGGCAGCACCATGGGAATGGAGCGTATCGTCCGCAGGTTTCCGGTCACGTCCTCCCCCTTGCGCCCGTCACCTCGGGTGGCTCCCTGATAGAACACGCCGTCCCGATACTCCAGCGCCACGGAAAGTCCGTCTACCTTCGGCTCCACGCTGTATTCCGCCTGCGGCAGCGTTTCCAGCACCTTGGTCAAAAAGTCCTGCACCTCGTTTCCGTCGAACACATCCTCCAGACTCTCCAGCGGAACGGGATGCAGCACCTCCGCAAAGTCGTTGCGTACCGCGTCGCCCACGCGCTGGGTGGGGGAATCCGGCGTGATCTCCTCCGGATGCTCCCGCTCCAGATCCTGCAGGCGGCGATAGAGATGGTCGTATTCATAATCGGACATGGTGGATCTGTCCAGCGTATAGTAAAGGCGGGCGTTTTCGTTGAGTGTGTCCCGCAGCTGCTTCATTTCCGCACGGTAGTCCATAGTGTATCTCCCTTTTTATCCCTTGTTCATAATGTACTCATCCGCATAGTCCTCCACCTTATCCTCGGTGGTGCTGAAATAGGTGTAGGTGTCCGGCACATTGCCCACGATGACAGTTTCTGCCACGCACAGCTCATTATTCACCTGCACGGAGGTGGCAAAGCCCGGCAGCAGCACCGTGACATATACCTCCACATCCAACAGGACCTGATGCTTGGTCTGGTTGATGCCTGCCGCCGTCAGGGCGTTGCGCAGCTTTGCCGTAGCCGTTCCCACGGACTGCGTGCGCACCCGAATATGCGGCCCACGCCCCGCCAGCAGGTTAGACCCCGTCAGCGTTCCGAGAGGAATGGACAGATCCGAGGAGGTCATCTCCGACAGCCGATCCAGCACCGTGTCGGAAATGAGGGTCTGCAGCCGGTTAAACTCCGACATATTGCTGCGCAGGGCGGTGACTTTTCCACTGCTGTCTTTCTCAAAAGCAATAAGATTGGAACAGTCCACCTGTCCGCTGGCCACGGCGTCGCTGACGGCGTCGGCCACAATGCGGTTGACCCGATTGGTAGTGCGCGACTCCGTGAGGCGCGTGACCATAGGGCGGATGCGCACCACGATGAACGCCGCCGCCACCAAAAACAGCACCAAAACAATAGACAGCCAGATCACCGCTTTTTGTCTTCCGGTCAAGCGAACATAACGAAGCCTCCGCACGGCACACACCCCCTGCATACAGTGTATGCAGACCCCGTGTCCGCCGTTACTCCTTCCAGCCGTTTACAATGGCCTTGAAGGTCTTGCCCCGCTCCATAAAATTCTTGAACTGGTCAAAGGCCGCGCACGCCGGTGAAAGCGTCACCACATCGCCGCTCTGCGCCCGATCGCGGGCAAACTCCACTGCCCTTTCAAAGGGCGTGACCTCCGCGATCTCCGGATGCCCCGGGCGGTACTCGGGCGCCTGCTCCACGGCGGAGCGTATCTTCTGCGCCGTGGAGCCGCACAGCACCAGCAGCTTCACATGCTCCACGATCTCCGGCCCCAAAACGTCAAAGGGGATGTGCTTGTCATAGCCGCCGGCGATCAGGATCACTTTTTCCTTAAAGGAGCGCAGACCCGCGATGGTGCGGGAGGGGCTGCTGGCGATGGAGTCGTTATAAAATCGCGCGCCGTGATAGGTGCGCACCAGCTCGATGCGGTGCTCCACACCGTTAAAGCTGCGGGCGAAATCGCGGATCACCTCGTCGGGCACCAGACCATCCACCGCGGCGATGGCGGCCATGTAGTTCTCCACGTTGTGTACGCCGGGCAGGCGAATGTCCTGCGTCTGCATGACCACCCGTTCCTGTCCGTTTTGGCTGCTGATAATAGACTCGCCCCGCAGGAAAACGCCGTCTGTCGGCTCCTGGCGGCGGCTGAAAGTGCGCACACGTCCCACGGCGCGCTCCGCCTGCTCGCTGGTAATATCGTTATCCAGATTGAAAACGGCGATGTCCCCTGCCTTCTGGTAGCGGAAAATATTCTCCTTGGCGGCCACATATTCCGCCATGTCCTTGTGCATGTCCAGATGGTTGGGCGCCAGATTCGTCACCACGGCAATGTGCGGGCTTTGCCGCATGGTCATGAGCTGAAAGCTGCTCAGCTCCAGCACGGCGTAGTCCTCCGGACGCATTTCATCCGCCTGACACAAAAGCGGGTTTCCGATGTTGCCGCCCACGTGGACGGTCTTTCCGGCGGCCTTCAGCAGCTCAGCGATGATGGTGGTGGTGGTGGTCTTCCCGTCAGAGCCGGTGACGGCGATGAGCGTGCAGGGACAGACGGAGAAAAACACCTCCATCTCCGACGTCAGCTCGCTCCCCTGCTGCTGCGCCTGCAATAGCTCCGGCACATCGGGCCGCAGCCCCGGCGTGCGGAAGATCACGTCCTCATGAAGGCCGTGCAGATAGTCCGCTCCCAGCTGCAGCCGGCAGCCGCCTTTTTCCAGCTCGTCGGCCAGCTCTCCCAGCGCCGAGCGCTCCCGCTTATCGCAGGCAGTCACGCAGATGCCCTCCCGCAGCAGCAGGCGCAGCAGCGGCGTATTGCTCACACCGATGCCGATGACGGCAACAGTCTTGCTTTTCAGCGAATCGAAATATTGGCGCAGAGTCATAGTCTGTAAGCCTCCATAGACGCAGGATGTTTTTATCATTATATCCCATTTTATGGTGCAGTTCAATTCCTTTTTCCAAAGAAATCCTCCGTGCAGGTTGACTTCCCTGCCGCATTATACTATTATGTTTATGAGTAGATTGGACGGTCGCGGGGACAATGGCGAAAGCCTGTCCATGAGGAAAGTCCGGGCTCCGCAGGGCAAGGATAACGGGTAACGCCCGCCGAAGGCGACTTCAGGAAAAGTGCAACAGAGATATACCGCCGGCTCGGCGTTTGCGCGTCGGCCGGTAAGGGTGGAAAGGCGAGGTAAGAGCTCACCCGACGGCGTGTGAAAGCGTCCGCCGCTGTAAACTCTATCCGGAGCAACACCGATATGGGAGCATTTGGCTTGCCCGGCCGCTCCCGAGGTGGCTGGAGCGTGCCGGCAACGGTACGCCTAGATAGATGACCGTATGATAACAGAACCCGGCTTACAGATCTGCTCATTTTATATGCAGCCGTTTGCGCAAATCGCAGGCGGCTGCTCCTTTTTGCCGCCATTTTCCGTCCGAAGCGCTGTTCTATTTTCCGTATTTGTATATATCTCACAATTCATTTCCCCAAATTTATGCATGATTTGTAATCTTCGCTTCTTTACATTATCACGCTAAAGTGGTAATATAGTAGTGCGATAAGAAATTGGCCGGATCCAAAGGCCGAATAGAGAAAAGGAGAACACGACCATGAAAAATTTGAAGAAAGCTCTGTGCCTGCTGCTGGCAGCGCTGATGACCGTTTCCCTGCTGGCCGGCTGCGGCAGCAAGAAGGACGACAGCGGCAAAAAAGTTTTCATCCAGGGTATCGACGCCGAGTATCCCCCCTTCAGCTATCTGGACAGCGATGGCAGCTATGCCGGCTTCGATGTGGAGGTCTGCAAGGCCGCCTGCGACCTGCTGGGCTGGGAGTACAAGGTCTTCCCCGTGAACTGGGAGCAGAAGCTGGTGCAGCTGGATCAAAAAGAGTGTGACTGCATCTGGTCCGGCATGACCATTCTGGACAGCATGAAGACCTCCGGCTATACCCTCTCCGCCCCCTACTATGACAACACCCAAGTCATCATGGTCAAGGAAGGCAGCGCCGTGAAGTCCTCCAAGGATCTGGCCGGCCTGACCGTAGCCGTGCAGCTGGGCACTTCCGGCGAGAGCCTGCTCAATGAGGGCGGCGATCTGGAGTCCTTGGCCGCCACCTTTAAAGAGCTGGTGCGCTGCGACAGCTTCCTCAAATGCTTCACTGAGCTGGGCGGTAACGCTGTGGACGCCGTGATCGTGGATAAGCCCGTGGCCGAGTCCTATGCCGCCAAGAACGCCGGCTTTACCGTTCTGGGCGAGGAGCTGGGCGCCGAGCAGTACGGCATCGCCTTCCGCTCCGGTGACAAGGAGCTGTGCGAGGCCATCGAGGGCGCCGTGAAGACGCTGGTGGAGAACGGCACCTACGCCAAGATCGCTGCCAAGTATCCCGACATCAGCACCAACAACCTGCTGTTCCTGAATAAGTAAGACAAAAACAACAGTATCCCACGTTTCCCGAAAGCTCCTTAGGAGCTTTCGGGATCGTGTGTGTAAAAGAGCAAGGAGAAACTATGACATTATCCACCATGATGCTGAAAATGAGCGAGGGGCTTGGCAATACCTGTGCCATTTTCTTCCTGACCCTGCTGTTTTCCCTGCCGCTGGGCATGGTCTTTGCCCTGCTGCGCATGAGCAAAAGCCGGATCGTGTCCTCTGTGATGCGGTTCGTCATTTCCATCCTCCGCGGCACGCCCCTGATGCTGCAGCTTCTGGCCGTTACCTATGGACCTTACTACCTGTTCAAAGACACATTAGAAGGCATAGGTGTCGCCCAAAATAAGCTCATTCCCGTGGTCATTGCCTTTGCTATCAACTATGCCGCCTATTTCGCCGAAATATACCGCGGCGGCATCGAGTCCATGCCCATCGGCCAGTATGAGGCTGCGGGCGTTTTGGGCTATACCAAAGCGCAGACCTTTATGCGCATCATTCTCCCCCAGGTGGTCAAGCGTATCATGCCCAGCATCACCAACGAAGTCGTGACCCTGGTGAAGGACACCTCCATTGCCTTCTGCGTGTCGTATCAAGAGTTGTTCTCCATCGGCAGGCAGATCTCCAACTCCGAGACCAGCTTCACGCCGTTCCTCATTGCCGGCGTGTTCTACTTCGTGTTCAACGCCATTGTGGATGTGGTCATGGGTCGCATCGAAAAGCGGATGAATTATTATAGGTAAGGAGGCGGGGAAATGAATATTCTGGAAATCAAAAATGTAAAAAAGAGCTTCAATGACTCCTCGCTCCATGTCCTCAAGGACATCAGCCTCACCGTGGCCAAAGGCGAGGTGGTGGCCATCATCGGCCCCTCCGGCAGCGGCAAGTCCACCCTGCTGCGCTGCGCCACTCTGCTGACGGAGATGGACAGCGGCGACCTGCTCTATTCCGGCGACTATGCCGCCAAAAATAATGAGCAGGGTGTGTCCGTATACGCCGACAAGCAGCAGCTGAAAAAGATCCGCAGCCGCTTCGGCTTGGTGTTTCAAAACTTCAACCTCTTCCCCCACTATTCCGTGCTGAAAAACCTCACGGATGCGCCCATCCATGTGCTGGGCCGCAGCAAGGAGGAGGCAACGGAGAAGGCCATAGCTCTGCTGGAGAAAATGGGTCTTGCAGATAAGGCGGACGCCTATCCCTGCCAGCTCTCCGGCGGTCAGCAGCAGCGTGTGGCCATTGCCCGCGCGCTGGCCATGGAGCCGGAGATCCTGTTCTTCGATGAGCCGACCTCCGCTTTGGATCCGGAGCTGACGGGCGAGATCCTCAAGGTCATCCGCCAGCTGGCCGACGAACATATGACCATGGTCATCGTCACCCACGAGATGAGCTTTGCCAGAGATGTGGCCGACCGCGTGATCTTCATGGACGGCGGCGTCATCGTGGAGCAGGGCGACCCCAAGGAGGTCATCTCCAACCCCAAGGAGGAGCGTACCCGCCAGTTCCTCTCCCGTTTCGCCCAGCAATAACAGCAGCAAAAAGCGCCCGATGGATCGCATCGGGCGCTTTTTTTATGACTGCAGCACGGGGATGAGCAGCATCCCCTCCGGCAGAGAATCGTCCTCCATGTGGTTGCAGCGGCGGATAGCCTCCTCACTGCTGCCGTAGCGCTTGGCAATGTCCCACAGACACTCGCCGGCCGCCGGCCTGCGCAGAACGATGGAAGGCCTCGGCTGCGAAGCGTCCTCCGTCAGCTCCTCCACAGCGGTCACAGTGCTTAGCTCCGCAGACTCCCCCGTATACCCGCAGAAGCTCATGGGAACACGCACCTGACAGCTTCCGGAGCTGCCCCGCAGCTCCGGAATGCCGCTGCTGACCCATGCCGTGTCCGCGCAGGCCTCCATAACGGCGCTGACTTCCCTGCTGCGCTCCGCCGTCACCGGTGCGTCATTTTCATCCTGATACAGAAACCGCATCCGCGTGGTCGTGGTCAGCTCGGAGCGCCCGTTTTCACACCGATTAATGACGTTTCCGCCGTCAAACGCTGTGACATAGGCAAACAGCGTCCCCCGACCGGATTCAAACTGCTCCTCTGCCCATTCCCGCACACACACCGACGCCTTTCGCTGCACCACCGTCACGGTTTCTATCTTAGCTTCCAAGGCAGCGCAGGTGCTGTAAAGGTCAGCAATATAACACACTTCCCGCGTATGATAGGCAAACACCTGCAGGATAATGCGGGCTGTCAGTCCCATGCGGCAGGCGCTTTCACTCCGCACCAGCCGCAGATCCCACTCTGCCGGCGCCGCCTCTACCTGCAGCCTGCTCTCTGCGGGAACAGCGATGCCGTCCAGTATCTGCGAGAACGGCACCGTCTGCATGATCCCCTGCAGCTTGCGGTCGCTCATGCGGAGCAGGGCGGAAATATCCATCTCCCCCTTGACTACCACCTTGCTGCCGATCTGCTGACAGCTGGTGACCCGCGGAAACACCTGACTCAGCAGGATCTCCTCTGCCACGTTGCCGCTCAGCTCAAATTCCTGCGCCGTTGTACAGGAGCGTTCCTCCACCGCCGCCAGCAGCGCCAGCTCCTGCTTTTTCATGAGCATCTGCAGTCCTTTTCCATCCGCCCCGCAGCATAGGCGCAGCGCCCTGCGGCCGAAGCCCAGCACCGAAAGCTCCGGTATCACCCTCAAATAGAGTTTTCGGCCGGTTATCGGCTTTGCCTCGCACAAAAGCAGACGGCTATGTACCTGAAGTATCTGACACTCCCGAAACTTCGGGTCGCTTATCTCGCAGGTGAACGGCACCGTTACCGTGACGCTCTGCAGCCCCTCTGTTTCCTCCGAAAGGTATAGCACGCTCACACGCACATCGCCCCGCAGCAGCCCCTCCGCCGCCTGCTTCTCCCGCACGAGGAGCTGCCCTGTGGCGTCCAAGATCCGCGAGGCCGTGGGGCAATAATCCGGCAGAGTGGTTTCCGTTGTTTCCTCATGAGTCGTGACCGCTTTTGCCAGCACATCAAAGAACAGTATTTGCTCAAATTTCAATTCCGTGTCCACTTCTATCACCTCTCATATTGTATCCTGCCTCATTCTATGAGAGGTATGGCTCCACTATTCCTTCGCACAGAATAAGCAGCGCAGGATCCCCCGCAAAAATGCCGGTGCCTTCCAAACGATGATCTTCATCCTCTTTCCCCCCTTTCAATGCCGCAGGCAGGAAATGCCGCAGGCGATCAGCAAAAATGCCACGATAAACATCAGGCATCCCACCGGAAAAATGGCGGCGACGAGGATCCCCAGCCCCAGAGCCAGGGCGCAGATTCCGATGCCCCGCCCGCAATTCCACCGTCTCATAATAACCCTCCTCTACTTGCAGTATACGCAGCCTGCGCCGCATTGGTTCCGCAGAAAAAACACCGCCGCATCCCAGTGGATACGACGGTGTTTTATGCTATTTTTTGTCCCAGGGGCGGAGATCCTTGACCTCCTCCCACAGGCGCACATAGCTTCTGTGACGCTCTGCGGGGATGCGCCCGTCATGCACGGCCTGCAGCACAGCGCAGCCCTTTTCCTTAATGTGTTTGCAGCCGACGAACCGGCATTTATCCAAATACGGCAGAAACTCCGGAAAAGTTTCCGGCAGCCGCGCCTGCAACTCCAAGCTCAGCTCATCCGTGTCAAAGGAGGAAAAGCCGGGGGTGTCGATGACCCATGTCCCCTCCTCCACCGGAAACATCTCCACATGGCGGGTGGTGTGTCGTCCGCGTCCCAGCGCCTGGCTGACCTCCCCCACCCGCAATGAAAGGTTCGGGCAAAGCCGATTGAGAATGCTGGATTTCCCCACGCCGGAGTTGCCTGTGAAAACGCTCAGTTTGCCTCGGATCCGCTCCCGCAGCGCCTCCATCCCTTCTCCGGTCTCTGCACTGACACGCAGCACCGGAATGGCCGAGCGGCTGTAAATATCAAACAGCTCCTCCGCCGGATCCAGATCCGTTTTGTTCAGGCAAACCAGCACACCGCAGCCTTTCAGGGCGGCAATGGCAGCAATGCGGTCAATGAGATACGGATCCGTCACGGGTATGGCGGCCGAGGCGATGATGACCAGCATGTCGATATTGGCGGCGGCAGGACGGGCAAAGCAGTTGGTACGCGGCTCAAGCTCCTCCACGAAGCCCTCGCCGCCGCCCAGCTCCCGCACCTGCACCCAGTCGCCCACCAGCGGGCTGGTTCCCTCCCGCCGAAATTTGCCTCGGGCGCGGCACTGCAGCACCTGCCCGCCTACATTCACATAGTAAAAGCCGCTGAGCGCCTTTTCAATTCGTCCTCTCATTCGCCGTCCTGCTCCGGCTGCGCAATGACCGTGATCGTAATGGTTGCGCCCTTTGCAGCGGAGCCATTGGGTTCATAGCTGATTACCGAGTTGTTGTCAGACTTTTCGCCCAGCCAATTTACCTCCACATGGAAGCCGGCGGCCTCCAGCGCGGCCTTTGCTTGATTCAAGGTCATTCCGTTAACATTCGGCACAGGAACATTTGTATCCTTGGGGCCCTTGCTGATGGTGAAGGTGATCTTGTCGCCGGTCTGCGCGTCGCCGCCCACGGGGATGCTCTGCTCAATGACCGTGCCCACCGGCCGGTCGCTGTACTCGCTGATGCCGGAAGTGACCACCAAGCCCAGCTTTTCCGCCAGTTTGATGGCATTTTCCTCTGTCATGCTGACAAAATTCGGAATGGTGACGGGCGTGATCTCCTTGCCGGTACTCACATACAGGATCACGCTGAAGCCCTTCTTGATCTGGCTGCCTTCGGAGGGGCTGGAGGAAATAACCTGCCCCTTGGGCACCGTGTCAGAGGCCTTGGGCTGGATCTGGATGCTCAGATTCAGCCCAAGATTCTTGAGCATGACCTTGGCTTCCGTTTCCGTCATGCCCGCCGTGACCGGCATGTAGGTTTTCTCTTCGTTGGCGCATACAAAAACCTGAATGGTGAGGTTATTCTTGCGGACAGTACCCTCAACAGGATCCTGCGTAACGATCTGTCCCTCGCTGAATTGGCTGCTTTCCTTGGTGCCGATCACTTCGATCTTGAAGATTCCATTGATGCTCTGCAGCTTCTCGGCTTCCTCCACCGTCATGCCGACGATGTTGGGCACCTTGTAGCCGTCCGCGCCGGTGTCGCCCTTGAACCCGCCGCTCACAAGGGTGAAGATCAGGAATATGGCCAGCAGCGCTCCGGCAAAAGCGCCAACGAGGATGGCCATGCGCTTTTTCTCCTGCTTGGTGCCGGCAATACTGGTTTTTTCTGTTTTCTCTGCCTTATCCGCCTGCTCCTTCTTGTTGGTTCGCACGGCCTCGCTAATCTCTTTCTTGCTGATATAGCGGGTAGGCTCGGTGTCCTCCTTCTCCGACAGCTCCTCGCGGATATACTCCAGATCCAGCTCAGGATCCTTGCGGAAATTCTCCAGATCCTCCAGCATGGCGGTAGCCGAGGCATAGCGCTTGTTGATGTCGGCGCACATGGCCTTCATGCAGATCAGCTCCAGCGCCTTGGGCACGTCCTCGCGGATCTCACTGGGGGCAAGAGGCACGGAGCTTAAATGCTGGATGGCCACCGAAACGGCGCTGTCGCCCTCAAAGGGCAGGCGCCCCGTCAGCATTTCGTACAGCACCACGCCGGCCGAATAAATGTCCGAGCGGGCGTCGATATGCTCGCCCCGCGCCTGTTCGGGGGAGATATAATGCACGGAGCCGAGGGCATCCTGCGTCATGGTCTGCGCCGCGTTCTGCAGGCAGGCAATGCCGAAATCGGCCACCTTCACGCTGCCGTCCCGCAGCACCATGATGTTCTGGGGCTTAATGTCCCTGTGAATGATGCCGCGGCTGTGGGCGTGCTCCAGGGCACGCATGATCTGAATGATGAAGTGCAGGGACTCCCGCCAGTCCATCTCGCCCCGACGCGCCATGTACTGCTTCAGGGTGATGCCATCAATAAGCTCCATGACGATGTACTCCGTGTCGCCACTGGTGGACACGTCATAAACAGACACGATGTTGGCATGGGAAAGCTGCGCCACGGCGCGGCTCTCGTCCTGGAAGCGGCGGCGGATCTCCTCATTTTCCGCCATGTCCGTCTTCAGGATCTTGATGGCCACCATGCGGTTGAGCCGATGGCACTTCGCCTTGTAAACGTTGGCCATTCCTCCGGAACCGATCAACTCAATGATCTCGTACCGATCATCCAGCATTTTTCCTATGTACTTATCCATATTGTGATCTCCTTTAAATGTTCTGTATGAGAATGGCCGTCACGTTATCCGGCGCGCCTCGGCTCACCGAAATGTTGACCAGCCTTTGCAGACAATGCTCCGGATCATCCGTGTGAACGATCTCAAAAAGCAGCTCCTGATCGCTCACGGTGTTCACCAAACCGTCCGTGCACAAAAGCAGGTAGTCCCCCTGCCTCCATTTGTGGGCGAACTCGTCGTCCCGCACGGTCTCCTCCGGCCCCAGCGCACGGGTGATAAGGTTGCGGCTGGGGTGCTTCTTGGCCTGTTCCTGTGTGATGTTCCCCTGCTCCACCATAGACTCCACAAGGGAATGATCCTTCGATATTTGCCGGATGCCCGACTCGGAGAGAAGGTACGCCCGACTGTCGCCCACGTTGCTTATGAGCACGTCTTCTCCCCGTATAACGGCGGCCACCAGCGTGGTGCCCATGCGCCGGATGGAGGCGTCCTCCTGCCCTCGCCGGCGTATGGCCTCGTTGGCGGCGGCAATGGCGAAGCCGGACACTTCCTTCAGCTGCTCCATGGTCATGCGGCTGCGCAGGTTGGCCTCCAGCTGCTCCCGATAGGTCTGCACCGCCAGATGGCTGGCCACCGTGCCTCCGGCTGTGCCGCCCATACCGTCGCACACAACGGCGGCGGTATACTCACCGATCAGCATCGTCTGGCAGGCATCCTGGTTTTCATGCCGCACAAGGCCGATGTCTGATATGCTCCAGATCCTCATTGTCAGCTTTTCCCCTCCTTTTCCTCCATGGCCTTGCGCCTGAGCTGGCCGCAGGAAGCGTCTATATCTCCTCCCAGGCTTCTGCGCACCGTGGCCGTCACGCCGTGGGATTCCAATCTTTTCTGAAACGCCGCAATGCGGCGGCTGGGCTTAAAGGGGCTTTCCACCACGTCATTCAGTGGAATAAGATTCACATGCCCGGGCATTCCGTTCAGTTTTTTCGCGATGAGATCCGCCTGCCAGTCGTGGTCGTTCACGCCGTCGATCATGGCATATTCAAAGGAAATACGCCGCCCCGTGACTTCAAAATACCGGTGGCAGGCCGCAAACAGCTCCTCCACATCATATTTCCGATTCACCGGCATAATGCGTGAGCGTGTCTCCGAATCCGGCGCATGGAGCGAAACCGACAGCGTCAGCTGCAAATGCCGCTGCGCCAGATACTCTATCCCTGGGATCACGCCGCAGGTAGATAAGCTGATGTGCCGCATGCCGATATTCAGGCCATCCGGATGATTCACCAGCTCCAGAAACTTCAGCACATTGTCCCGATTATCCAGCGGCTCGCCGATGCCCATGAGCACGATGTTGGAGATCTCCCGTCCGGAGTCAAGCTGCGTAAACAGAACCTGATCCAGCATTTCCGCGGGCGTCAGATCCCGCACCCGTCCGGCCACGGTCGAGGCGCAGAAGGCGCAGCCCATCCGGCAGCCCACCTGCGAGGAAATGCACACGGTGTTTCCGTGGTGGTACTGCATCAGCACGGTCTCAATGCAGTTCCCGTCCTGCAGCTCCCATAAATACTTGATGGTTCCGTCCAGTCGGGACGACTGCTTTCGGGCGACCGTCGGCACGGTGATGCGGCATGTTTCGGCCAGCTTGCTCCGCAGCGCCTTGGAGAGATTGCTCATTTCGTCGAAGGATCTCGCGCCCCGATGCAGCCAGGTGAACACCTGCTTCGCTCGGAAGGCCGGCTCGCTCAATTCACGGAAAAAAACGCCCATTTCCTCCAGGGTCATTGATTTTATGTCAACCAAGCAGTCCGTCCCTCCCCTCGTTATCTCTCTTAGTTCTTTCTGCGCATGCGGCAGATGTAAAATCCGTCCGTCCCGTTGCGCTGCGGCCACAGCGTCAGCCGGCCGTCGCACCGCCCAATGGGCAGCGGCAGCAGAAACGGCGTCAATTCAAACTCCGGATGCGCCTGCAAAAACGCGTCGGTAACGCCCTCATTTTCCTCCGGCAGCACCGTGCAGGTGGAGTACACCAGCACGCCGCCCGGCCGCACATATTCACAGACGTTTTCCAGTATCGCCCGCTGGATCGCCGGCAGCTGCACCAGCTCCTTGGGGTTTTTATAGCGTATATCCGGCTTCTTGCGGATGATCCCCAAGCCGGAGCACGGCACGTCGGCAATGACCAAGTCCGCCGCCCGATCCCATGCCGCATGATGCTCACGGGCGTCCGCCAGCATAGTGCGGATGCACCCGATCCCCAGCCGCTGGGCGCCGTTTTCAATGAGCTTCAGCTTGTGCGGGTGAATGTCGCAGGAGATGATCTCCCCTTCTCCGCCCATGGCAATGGCTGCGGCAAAGGACTTGCCCCCCGGCGCAGCGCAGACGTCCTGCACCCGATCGCCCTTCTTGGCTCCGGCCACCACCGACACCAGATGGGCGGCAGCATCCTGCACCATGAACCGCCCCTCTGTAAAGGCCGGCAGGCGCTCCAGATTTCCCGTACCGCTCACGGTGAAGCAGTGTTCGAGCCATGAATGCTTTTCCACGGCGACACCCGCCTGCTTGAGTTCCTCTGCCAGCGCATCGTCGTCTGTTTTGAGAAGATTTGTCTGAATCGTGGTGGGCACGATCTCATTATTGCCCCGCAGAAACTGCTCCGCCTCCTCCGGCGGCAGGATCTCCAGCAGGCGCTCCACCAGCCACAGCGGATGGCTGTATCGAATGGACAAATACTCCGCCGTGCCGCCGCAGCGGATCTCCGGCATATTCATCCAGTTCGTCACAAATTTACGCAGCACGGCGTTGACCATGCCCGCCGCGCGGGGTCGTCCGTTCCGTCGGCACATCTCCACCGCCTCGTTCACGGCAGCGCGGTGGGGGATCTTGTCCATAAACAGGATCTGATACCCGCCGATGCGCAGGATATTGCGGATCACCGGCTCCAGCTTGTGCGCCTTCTGCACGCAGTAGCAGGAAATATAGTAGTCCAGCAGCGTGCGGTTCTGTATCACGCCGTAGCTGAGACGGGTGGCCAGCGCGGCTTCCCGTCCCTCCAGCCCGTTTTTGGCAATGGTGCGTTTCAGGCTCCCGTCAGACCAGGCATTGGCCTTCTCCACCTGCATCAGCACCTCCAACGCTGTATCACGGGCGGTGCATTTCTTTTCTTCCTTCATTTTCCGACCTCAACAGGGTGCCCCCGCAGGTAGTCAGCCGCCGCCATGCGCTTGCCGCCCTCTGCCTGCAGCTCCGTGATCCAGAGGCTGCGCCCGTCGCCGCAGGCAATTTCCAGCCCCTGCTTGCCGGCGGTCAGGATCGTACCAGCCTCTGCGGCCGTTTCGCCGCCCGGCTTGGTTTTGAATACCTTCACCTTTTTCCCCGCAAGCTCCATGCTGGCACACGGCCACGGGATCAGTCCCCGCACCTGGTCGTGCAGCACCTGCGCCGAACGCGTCCAGTCCATGGGAGACAGCTCCTTGCTCAGCATGGGCGCATAGGTAAACGCGCTGTGATCCTGCGGTGTGCGCTTCACGGTGCCGTCGGCAATCTGTCCGATGGCCTCCTCCAGCGCGTCTGCCCCCAGCAGAGCGAGCCTCTGCGTCAGCTCCTGCGCGTTTTCGTCGGGCAGAATCTCCAGTTTTTTCACGCAGATAATATCGCCGGCGTCCAGCTCCTTAGCCATATACATAATGGTCACGCCCGTTTCCTTCAGGCCGTCCAGAATGGCCCAGTTGATGGGCGCAGCGCCCCGATATTTAGGCAGAACCGAGGAATGCACATTGATGGCGCCCAGCGGCGCCGCCGCCAGAATGTCCTCCGGCAGGATGCGCCCATAGGCTGCCACCACGATCAGCTCCGGCTGCAGCTCCTGCACAAGTGCCTGCGCGCTGCCGTCCCGCATTTTAACCGGCTGATAAACTGCCAAATCCCGTGTCAAGGCATACTCCTTCACAGGAGAAAACGTCATTTTCATGCCCCGATTCCTGGGCTTGTCCGGCTGGGTGAACACGCCGCAGATCTCGTGTCCCTTTTCCACCAGCCGCCTGAGCTGCTCCACGGCAAACTCCGGCGTTCCCATAAATAAGATCCGCATATTACGCCTCGTCTTCCTCCTGCCGGCGAATGAACTCCTCCAGTTCCTCCTCGGTCATCAGGTGGTCGGTGTGTTCCACAAACAAATGCCCGTCCAGATGTTCTATCTCGTGGCAGAAGCACCGTGCGGTGAGATCCGAGTCCTCCACCTCAAAGAAATCGCCGTTGCGATCCTGCGCGCGCACCCGCACCACCTCCGGCCGGGTGACGATGCCGTACTTCCCCGGGACGCTCAGGCAGCCCTCCAGCCCCGTCTGCTCTCCTTCGGTGTAGATGATCTCGGGATTGATCAGCTCAATGACCTCGTCGTCCTCGTTCTGCACCACGCAGACACGGCGCAGAATGCCCACCTGCGGCGCCGCCAGACCCACGCCGCCGGAATCCAGCAGCGTTTCCTTCATGTCGTCCAGCAGCGTGTGCAGACGGCTGTTAAAATCCGTAACAGGGCGGCAAACCTTCGTCAGGCTTTCGTCCCCTTGCAAAACGATCTTTCGCAGTGCCATGATACTTCCTCCATCATGCGTTAATTCATGCGGTTGCACTCCGCAAAAATATGCAATTTGCGATATTCCTTCTTATTGGAAAATTCCTTCATATAGGCCGACAGCAGCCGCCTCACCTCGGCCGAGCACCTGCCCACCACGGTGATGCGGTAACGAAACCGGTTGTTCACCTTCACCACGCCGGCCGGCGCAGGCCCCAGCACCTGCAGCTGCAGCTCCCCATAGGGCGGCTGCAAAACAGCCTCACGCAGACTGTCAGCCACCTGCCGGCAGGCCAGCTGCACTTCGGATTCCTCCGTTCCCGTCACCGTCAGCACCATTTCGTCGGCAAAGGGCGGCTCCCGCCGCATGCGGCGCAGGCCGATCTCCCGCTCATAAAAATGCTCATAATCCTGTGCCGCCGCGTCTGTCAGCACTTCGTTTTCCGGCGTGTAGGTCTGAATGATGGCGCGCCCCTCCTTGGAGCCGCGCCCCGCTCGCCCTACCACCTGCGTCAGCAGTACAAAGGTGCGCTCGGCAGCACGGTAGTGATCCACATACAGCGACTGATCCGCTGCCAGAACCCCCACCAATGTAACATTATCAAAATCCAACCCTTTGGCCACCATCTGCGTGCCCAGCAGGATCGGTATTTTTTCCTCTTCAAATTGTTGCAGCACTCTCTCGTGCTGCGTCCCCACGGAGTCGGCGTCCATCCGCAGAATGGGCGTGTCCGGAAACAATTCCTTCAGCTCCTGTTCTACCTTCTGCGTGCCCGCGCCGATGGGCTTAAACGGGGTGCCGCACGCCGGACAATCCGGCGTAAACGCCTCGGAGTAGCCGCAAAGATGGCACATCATCCGCCTGTTGACGGAGTGGTAAGTCAGGTAGGCGCTGCATCGAGGGCACTGGGGCACATAGCCGCAGCTGGGGCAAATGAGCTGTCTGCTGTTGCCCCGCCTGTTGAGAAACAGGATCGTCTGCTGCCCTAACTCCAGGTTTTTCCGTATCTCCTCATATAAAGGCCGGCTGACAGAGGTATAGTTCCCCTGCCGCAGCTCCTGCCGCATATCCACCAGAGAAACTCTCGGCAGTGCATTTTCATTGTACCGCTTTCGCAGCAAGGCTAAACGGTAGCTGCCCTGTTGGGCATGATATGCCGTTTCTACCGTGGGGGTAGCCGACCCCAGCACCAGCCACGCCCCTTCCTTGGCGCAGCGGTATTTGGCAATGTCACGGGCATGGTAGCAGGGCGCCTTTTCCGATTCGTAAGACCCCTCCTGCTCCTCGTCAATGACGATCAGCCCCAGATTCTCCAGCGGAGCAAACACCGCCGACCGTGTGCCCAGCACGATCTTCGCCGCCCCCTGCCGGATCCGCTTATATTGGTCGTACCGCTCGGTGACCCCCAGTCCGCTGTGCAGAAGCGCCACGTCCTCCCCGAAATACATGGAGAACCGCTGCATCATCTGCGGGGTCAGGGCGATCTCCGGCACAAGGATCATGGCCGTTCTGCCCTCCTGCAGAAGCCGCTGGGCAAGCCGGATATATACCTCGGTCTTACCGCTGCCCGTGACGCCCTGCAGCAGCGTCACGCCGGCTTTCCCGCTGTGTACGCTCTGCAAAATGTCCTCGTAGGCCGCCTGCTGCTCCGCATTCAGCCGGATCTCCGGTGCCGTTTCATCCGCCGCACGGAGCCGGACGCGAAACACCTCCTGCTCCCGCATGGAGAGGGTCTTCCCCTCCGCCATTTTCTTCACGGCCTGACGGCTCACGCCGGTGAAATAGACAAGATCGTGCAGCGAAGTTTCCCCGTTTTGCAGCAGGAACAGCAGCGCGTCGCTCTGGCGGGGCGCCTGCTTCCGCTTTTTCTGCGCCAGCACATCCGCCTCCTCCGGCTCAATAGCCAGCGAAATGAGCTTATCCGTTTTGTCGGAGGTACGGCGGCTGGATTCCTGCCGGCAGGCCGCAAGCCCCAGAGCCTGCAATCTCTGCAGCACGGCTCTCGCCTGCGGCTGCGCAGCCTGAAGCGCCGCAAAGGTCTGCTCCCGCTGCCGCAGCATGTCCGCCAGCTGTGTTTCCTTCTCCGTCAGCTCTCCCTCGGCCGTTTTCCTCGTCAGCGACCATATTTCCCTGTGCTCATACCACAGCCCAATGGGCAAAATAGCGTGGAGCGCATCGTAAAACGTGCAGAAATACCGCTGACACATCCACAGCGCCAGACGGATCTGCCGGTCGGAAAGCTGCGGCGCCTCGTCCAGCACCGAAAGCACAGCCTTCAGCTTGCGCTCCGGCTGGCCGTTCTCCACGGCCAAAACCATCCCCTCCGAGCGGCGGTTCCCCCGCCCGAACGGAACCATGACCCGCAGACCGGCGCTGACGGTCATGCCGTCCGGCACCTGATAGGAATAGGGCTTGTCTATGGCGTAGGTGGCCGCCTCTATTGCAATTTTGGCGATCTGTGCCATAGCGCCCTCCCTGCCGCTTAGTTGTTGTCTGTGTCAATGACCGTGTCGATGGTCGATGCGTCAAACAGTCCCTCGGCCACTTCGTTAATGGCCATGGTCACGGGCTTTTCCTCCAGAATTTCCCCGTTCTCCTCCGCCTCCAGAGCAATCTGGCGGGCGCGCCGCGCCACCACATTCACCATCATGTAGCGGTTGGGGATGTACTCATTGAGCTTCGTCATTGCGGGATACAGCATCATAATTGATCAACTTCCTATCTGCCTTTCGGCTAAATTTTTATAAATTTTATTCGCTCAGCAGCTTCTCGATCAAGTCCACGGACTTGCAGTGCTCGGCGCAGAGAATGGACTTCAGCTGGAACACAGCGCTTTCCACGGTGTCATTGATAACAAAATAATCATACCGATCCGCCATTTTCAGCTCCACCTTCGCCCGCAGCAGCCGCTTTTGCACCTTGTCCACGTCGTCCGTGCCCCGAGCCGTGAGCCTCCGCTCCAATTCTGCCCAGGAAGGCGGCGCAATAAAAATGCGAACGGTTTCCGGCCGTTTGGCGCATATCTGCTGCGCCCCCTGGATCTCAATGTCCAGGATCACGTCCCGTCCGGACTCCATGGCCTCGTCCACAAATTTCTTGGGCGTGCCGTAAAAATTGCCCACATACTCGGCATACTCCAAAAACGCATCCTCCTCGATCATCTGGTGGAAATATTCCGGAGCGATGAAATGATAATGTATGCCGTCCACTTCCCCTTCGCGGGGGTCTCTCGTGGTGGCGGAAACGGAAAAATACAGATCCGGATACTCCTTGAGCAGGGCGTTGAGCACCGTGCTCTTCCCCACGCCGGACGGACCGGAAATAATGAATGTCTTACCCTTGCTCAAAGCAATTCCTCCTGTGTAAAGTCTTCTACCTTCATCCCCAAGCGGGGCGCCAATTTCTCTGTGGACAGCGCCGACAGCACCACATGGTCGCTGTCCATGATCAGCACCGCCGCTGTCTTGCGGCCGTAGGTCGCGTCAATGAGCATCCCGCTGTCGCGGGACTCCTGAATGAGCCGCTTCACCGGCGCGGAATCGGGGCTGACAATGGAAATGAGCCGCTGCGCGGAAATGAGGTTGCCGAATCCGATGTTTATCAGTTCCATACGCCGCTCCTCACTCGATGTTCTGCACCTGTTCGCGGATCTTCTCCACCTCGGCCTTCATGTTCACAACATCGCGGGCGATGGTCAAGTCATTGCACTTGGAGCCGATGGTGTTGCATTCGCGGTTTACCTCCTGGATCAAAAAGTCCAGCTTTCGCCCCACCGGTTCCTCGCCGGCCAGCATAGTGCGCAGCTGTGCCAGATGGCTCCGCAGGCGCACAGTCTCCTCGTCCACGGCGATCTTGTCGGCAAATATAGCCGCCTCCGTCAATATCCGGCTCTCGTCGATGGTGGTGGACTGCAGCACCTCCCGCATCTTCGTCTCCAGCCTTGCCCGATATTCGGCCACAGTCTGGGGCGAGCGTTCCTCCACCTTGGCCACCACGGCCTCAATGGTGTCAGCTCGTCCGGAAATGTCCTCGCAGAGCTTTTCGCCCTCCACGCTGCGCATCTGCCGGTGGGCGGCCAGCGCCTCCTCCAGCACGGCGCAGATGTCGGCGGAGATCATCTCCAGATCCTCCTCCGCCTTGGTCACCGTCAGCACATCGGGAAATTTTGCCAGAGCCACCGGGGACAGATCGTTAGACAGCACGAACATCTCCTGCAGCCGGCTCAGCGCCTCATAATAGCTCCTGGCCAGCGCCTCATTCACCTGCACAACCGTTTGATCCGCCTCCACGGTGTCCATGGTGACGAACACATCCACCTTGCCGCGGGAGATAGACTTCTGCACCAGCGCCTTCATGGCGTCCTCGGCAAAAATATACGCTCTCGGCATTTTCACCGTGCAGTCCAGATAGCGGTTGTTGACAGACCGCACCTCCACCGTGATGCTTCGTCCGTTGCGCTCCTGCCGCGCGCGGCCATAACCGGTCATACTCTTGACCATTTCTCCATTCCTCCTCTATCCTGTCAGCAGCAGTAGAAAATACGGCTGCCGCCAAACAAACAATTCACGCAAATCAGTGCGCCGCACACCTTGGTGCAATAATCACTTTCAAAAGCGCCGGTCGAGTTGTTTCTGTAGCCGTTGGGACGGTATGTGCTGCCCCGTCCGTCCAGAATGTCCAGCGCGCGGCGGTATTCCGGATTATTCGGCTCCATCTGCACCGCCGTTTCATAGTAGCGTTTGGCCTCGTCCATCCAGCCCTTGCGATAGCAGATCACGCCCTTGAGGAAGTTCCACTCGGCGTTGTGGTCGCTCATGGCATTGAGCTGCTCCTCGGCCAGATTCAGGCTGCCCTGCGCAATGCTCATACGCACGCGGCTGAAAGCCGGATCGCCGCCGTAAGCGCTTCGGTATCCGCCGTAAGCTCCTCCGCCGAAGGGATTCCCCCCGTAGGCGCCGCAGCCTGCATTTTGTCCGGTGCCGCCGTTTTTCCGCATGGACTGCACCGCCTCGTAGGCCTCGTTAATCTCCTTCATCTTCTCCTGCGCCACGTCCGCCAGCGGCGAATCGTGGTAGTTATCCGGATGATACTTCCGTGCCAGATTTCTGTATGCTTTTTTTATTTCTTCATCTGTTGCGGAGCTGGGCACGCCCAGCACCTCATAGGGGTCACGCATTATTGGGTCCTGCCTTTCCTTTGGCGTTCTGTGTATCTTTTGCTCTTTTGATAGGTTCCCTGCAGCACGGCGCCGCCCACTGCATACAGACCCTCGTATACCACGCTCTCGATGATGCCCGTCCAGCAGCCGAAGTCCGCCAGCTCAAAAGCCGCCGCCATAGTCCGCACGGACGCATCCAGAGACGCAGCCACCCGCGCCTTATCCTCCGGCTGCAGCTCGCCGTTTTTCGTCTTGTACCGCAGCAGCAGTGGGTTATAGCTGCCGCTTTCGCTGTCCTCCTTCAGGTCGTCCAGCGCATCCACCAGATAGATCCACCGCCCCAAATGGTACAGCATTTCCTCCAGCACACGCCGCTTCGCACCCTCCGGCTGCATAGCGGCAGCATCCCTCAAAAGCAGGGCAAACGCGTCCGCCGCCTCATCCGGCACGGCGCATTTCTCCCGCTCCAGAGCGGAGAGCTTGTCCAGATGCATCCGTATGCTTCTGTCCGCCTCCGGACGGTTTTTTCGGGCTTTTTTATATGCTCCGCGCAAAAATACGGAGAAAACTCTGTATTTCAGCCCGCCCCAGAAGCCGTGATCCGCCACGCCGTCCCGCAGCTGCCACCACGTCAAAAGCACGCTCATGTCCGCCGCCGACTCCAGCGCAGCCGAAGGCTCGCAGGCGCAGCGGGGATGAACTGGGTGCAGCGCGCACCGCCGCTTGCGGCAGTCCGGCGTTTCGCCGCCGGATAAAAGCATCGCCAGAAAAACAAGGTCGTAGTTCAGTATCATGCGGGCAGCCGCCCCATAGCGTTTTCCCAGCGTGTGGCAAAGGCCGCAGTAGCAGCTCTGATACAGCTCCTTTTCCTCTCCGTTTAGCTTATCCGGAGAGATGCGCACATATCCAAACATCAGAACAGCCGCATAATAGTATAGGTCAGCACCTCGTGCCGCTTGGCATACCGGTCATAAAATATGCTCGGCAAAAAGGCAGCAGCGGCCGCAGCGATGGCAATGATGTAGCGCACCTTTTCCGCCAGCCCTTCCGAGAGGAAGTAGCCCAGCAGAAAGGCCACCACCGGCAGCAGGTACACCAGCGCCACCACGCCCAGCAGCTTTTTCGTCTCGCTCTGCACCACCACTTTATCCCCCGGCTTCACGCCGACGGGGTCACTGGCACGCGCGTGGATGGCCGCTCCGGTCATGCCGCAGCCCGCGCACTCCTCGCAGTCATGTCCGCAGGCAGATTTTCGGGGCACGGAGATCTCCACGAACCCCGCATCCAAAATTTTTTCAACTGTTGCGATCTGCGTCATGTGCCTGTCCTTTCACTTTCGATGGTTCCGTTGGTATCCAGCCTCACATTCACCTGATAGTTTCCCTTTGCGCTGACATTCTCGTAGCCGCTCACCACGATATTCACCGGCAGCGTGTATTCCCCTGCGCTGCTGAGGCTGCTGAAATCAATCACCGCCACGATCTCCTCGCCCGTGATGGCGTTGATCTCCGCGGCGAGGCCACGAAGGGTCACCTGAATGCTCTCCGTGACGCACTGCCCCGTGAAGCCCTCCTTCACCCGCTCAACGAGGAACCTGCTGACTGTAAAGGTCTTCTCCATTACACCCGTTACGGTGAATTTCACCGTAGCGTTTTTGATGTTGCTGACGATCTCGGTGTTTTCAGGTGCAATGATCTCATAATACATGGTCTGCGACTGGGAAATATCCTGCAGATACACCGTGTCCAGCGTGATGGCGCTGATGCCATCCAGCACCTCTTTTTCGCCCGCCAGCGTAACAGAGCGCGGGGAAATGGTGTATTTAGTCTGCTCCAGCGTGGAGCCGGCGGACTCCCGCACGATGATCTCCAGCGGCACCTCCTTGGTGGTCTTCACCGGCACCTTCACCTGCACCAGCTTGGCGGCCGGCCGAATGGCATCGTTGTTTATGGCGATGTCGTTGTAGTCGTACAGGGTAAAGCCCACTGCGTTTTCATAGGATTTGTCCGTTCCGTTTATGTCCACGGTCAGCTTGGCATAGCTGACGTTCACCAGGTCGTCTCTCTGTCCGTGGAGCAAAAGGGAGTCCATATCCAGAATCGGGTCTTCCGCATAGAAGTTCTTCTTCGGCGTGCCCGTCACTTCGCATCTGATGGGTACCGTCTTGGAAAACAGCTCGCCCACTGTCACGGTGACGCGGTAGGCGCTGGCCCAATCCACGGAAATGGAGTTTTTCGCCACGCCGTCGGGATACACCACCTGGTAAGTCAGGCTCTGTGTCCCCGCCTCCGTGATGGAGCCGGTATCCACCACCACGCGAATATCATCCTTGTCGATTTGCCAGAGCTGGCGGCGGGGTCCCTTCAGGGTGAGGTCGATAGTGGTGTCATAGCCCGACAGGATCATCAGGCCTCTGTCCGCCAGTGTCGTGCTCTCGCCGTAGAATTCCACCGGAATATTCTTCACCTTCATGGGCACACTGGGCTGGCGCACGGTGTCAACATACAGCCAAATGGCGATGGCGGCAACAATAGACGCCGCAATGCGTACCGCTTTACGCTTTTTATTCATCCCCGCTGCCCCCTTTCTTCTGGCGCAGGTGATCCAGCAGCCATGTGCTCTTTTGGGGCTGCTCCTCGGCCTCCGCCACAGGCATCAGCTCGTTTTTCAGCAGCTTTTCCAGCGTTTCCGGCATAAGATGCCGCTTGAGCATCCCGCCGATGGCCACGGAGATGGAGCCTGTTTCCTCGGACACGATCACCACCACCGCATCCGAGTTCTCACTCATGCCGATGCCGGCGCGGTGGCGCATGCCGAGGTCGCGGCTGAGATTTACGTTTTTGGACAGCGGCAGCATGCAGCCTGCCCCTCCGATGCGCCCGTTCCTTATAATCACGGCGCCGTCGTGCATAGGCGCCTTCACGAAGAAGATGTTCTTCAGCAGCTCACTGGAAACTGCGGCGTCCAGCGTTGTGCCGCTGCGCAGCACTTCGTTGAGCAAAATCTTCCGCTCAAACACAATAAGCACACCCGTGCGTGACTTGGACATCTCTGTGCAGGCCAGCACGGTCTGGTCAATGGCTCTTTCCAGCTCCGAAGACTGCTGCTGGGGCGCCAATATCCGCAGAAGCCGGATGTTCCTGCTGCCCAGCTGCTCCAGCCCTCGGCGCAGCTCCGGCTGAAATACGATGAACAGCGCCAGAACACCCCATTCCACCACGTAGCTCATAATATAGTTGATCCCCCGCAGGTTCAGCAGGGACGAAAGCCACAATGCCAGAATAAAGATCACAATACCCTTGAGAATATTCTCGGCACGGGTACTGCGCACCAGGCTCAGCAGCTTATAGATCGCAAAGGACATAATAGCGATGTCCAGCAAATCCGTGATCCGAATCAGCGTCAGATATCGCCAACCATTTTGCAGCACAGAAATGATAGAATCCACAGTCTGCTCCTTTCCTGTACAATTAAATGCCATAGGTAATACTTATTATATATAAATTCTCGGAAAAAAGCAATATAAACTATACAGATTTCTTTGCGTTTTCCCGAAGGATGCCCCCCAGTTCCCGCAAAAAAACGTCGATCTGCATCTCGGTGTTGAACACCGACGGGCTAAGTCGCACCGTCCCCGTTTCCAGCGTGCCGGCCGTCCTGTGCGCCAGCGGCGCGCAGTGCAGTCCGGCGCGCACGGCGATCTCCCGCCGCGCCAGCTCCTCCCCGATCTGCTCACAGTCCATGCCCTTCACCCGAAACGACAGCACGCCCGACTGCGCCGTTCCCTTTTCATCCGCAAAGATCTCCACCTCGGGCATACGCCGCAGTCCCTCTGCCGCCCGCCGCGCCAGCATTCTTTCCCATCGGGCGATGCGCTCTGTCCCCGTGCGGCTGACAAATCGTATCCCCTCCAGCAGTCCGGCGATCCCCGGCATATTGTGCGTGCCGGCCTCCAGCCGATCCGGCAGGTCAGCCGGCATAGTCTGCATGCGGGAGGCGCTGCCCGTACCGCCGAACAGGAGCGGCCTTGCCTCCTGCCCGCACAAAAGCAGCCCCATACCCTGCGGGCCATACAGTCCCTTGTGTCCCGGCATTGCCACAAACGCCGCCCCCCACTGCTCCAGCGACACCGGCAGAATACCCGCCGATTGCGACGCGTCCACGATCAGCGGCGTGTGGTTCCTCCGGCACAGCTCCGCCAGCTCCTCCACCGGCTGCACACACCCGAAAACATTAGACACATGGTTGCATATCACGGCATCCACGCCCCGCCGCAGCGCCCCGCGGAAGCCCTCCAGCATTTCCTCCGGCCGAAACAGCGGCGCATCCACCACCAGTATCTCCACCCCCCGTATGCTGTGCAGCACACGGGTCACGGCGTTGTGCTCGTACCCGCTCACGGCCACTCGACTGCCCGGGCGCACCAGTGTCCGTATGGCGATGTTCAGCCCGTGGGTCGCATTGCCGGTAAAAACCACCTGCTCCGGCGACGGCACCCCGAACAGCTCCGCCGCCGCTTCTCGGCAGGCAAAGGCCGTCTGCGCCGCCCGCTGGGAGGCCGGATAATTTCCCCTCCCGGGCGAAGACATCTCCCCCACCGCCCGCGCCATGGCCTGTGCCACGGCCGGCGGCTTTTCCATGGTGGTGGCTCCGCTGTCCAGATAGATCATGTCTGCACCTCCCTGTATCCGCTCTCCGTTTTTTCGTGAACGGACAGCGGCGTCAACCCGCTGCGGCGCAGGCAGTCCATGGCCTGCCAAAGCTTTTCCCGCCTGATTTTGACCGCATAGCTGCAGCCGAATTCTGTCAGCCCCACCGGAGCTCGGAATATTTTTGCCCAGATCCCGCAATCCTCCAGCTTCCGCATCATGCGCTGCGCCTGTGTCACGGATCGGGCTATGATGATCACATATTCCATGCTGCCATTCCTCCTCATGTCACATTTTATGTGCCGCTGCGGATCGGTGACACCTCAAAAAGAAGCAAAAGATCCGGCACCCGTTTGCACCTTCCGCCAGTGCCGCAGGGAATATCCGCAAAAGAAGAAATATTTTCGTTATTTACCAAATTTCATTGACATAGACCGTGTTTTTTCTTATAATATAACTTAAAACAGAAAGAAAGTACGTGGTGCTCTGTTTCATAGAGTATAAAAGCATTGGTAACACGCAGAAGGAGAACGGTAAGAAGAAATTGTTCTTATGAAAAAAAGCATATCGCATTGTCTTTATCGCCCACTGACAGGAGGATGAATTGCATGAAGCGAGTTTTTTTGCTATCCCTGCTCCTCGCATTTTCTCTTTGTGCCTGCTCTAAGCAGCCCCAGCAGCCGCCTGCGCCCACGGTGCTGCAGCTCCCTTCTCCGCTGACACTTTCCGCAGAGGAGGACGCCCTGGTGCTGTGCTGTGAGGAAAACCGCGCTCTGCTGGCCGTCGGCCATCGCAATGGTGCGCTGGAAGGCCCCCTTTATAATACCGATTACCTGCTTCGCTGGAATTATACGGACGGGACCTCGGATAAAGTTCCCATCCAGTCCCAAGCCTACATCACCTCCGCAGTTTTTGATGGATCTGACCTTTTATATGTGGACTATGAATCTGCGGATGCGCGCATTGCCTGGTCACTCATCCGATACACGGAAGCGGGAAAAACCACCCTTGCCTCCGGACAGGCCGATTCCTATGACCGCGTTCCGGCTCTTTTCACGTTGGACAAGCATCCGATGTATCTGCTGGCGGATGATTCCGGCCTATCGGTATTCCGGGTTGAGGGCGGCAAGGTTTCCGCTGTGCTGACCGTGCCCGACTGCACCATGTCCGGCGGTGTGGCCGTGTGCAGCAACGGCAGGCAGTACGCCTTTTTGGCAGCCGTCAACGGTTCGCCCCATTGCACCGTGTTTATCTGTGACGGCTCCGGTATCCTCCGGCAGAAGGAGCTTTCCAAGCCGGTTACGACCTTTGCTATAACGGACGACTATGTGGTGTGCGGACTGGGCGCTCCGGATACAGCTGCATTTTCCTGTGAATCCATTTCCATCGGCAGCGGAAATACAACAACAGCCGATTCCGCAACGCCCATGTGGCGGCTGGCCGGAAGCGGCAATAGTTGTCTGTATGTTGACGGCAGCTTCGCGTCCTACATCTTCTATCCGAATACACAGCAGACCAATACCCTTACCATAAGCCGCGACACCGCAGTTTATCAGAATTGGCCTACGCTATTCTTCTCCGACGGTGCAGGCGGGTACTTGCTGCAGATGGATATAGAGAATACCGACTATTTCTGGCATATAACCACCTGATTTCCCCCTATCAAAAGAGTCCTGCTGCAAAACAAGAATGCAGCAGCAGCTTGCACACGGAAATAGAAAAAACAGAAACCCGAAATCTTTTTTAAGCCGTTTTGGCTCTAAAAGATTTCGGGTTTTGTTTCATATTTTTCAGAGAACTATTTTACAATAAGTCCATCCGTTTGTAATTTCCAGAATTACTCCTCGACCTCAGCCTCGTCGGCCCCGTCCTCGTGGCTACCCAGCAGAGCGCGGATAGACAGGGAAATCTTCTGCTTCTCCTCGTCGATAGCGGTGATCTTGGCGTCCACCATCTGACCCTCGGACAGAACGTCGCCGGGCTTCTCAATGCGGCGATCGGCGATCTGGGAGATGTGGATCAGGCCGTCCACGCCGGGAACGACCTCAGCGAAAGCGCCGAAGGTCATCA